>ERZ791921.8-NODE-8-length-219942-cov-35.775712_pt1 | contig 219942 bp, 221 predicted proteins | sample MGYA00510135_ERZ791921 | MGnify/ENA primary metagenome ERZ791921 (study PRJEB30046, sample SAMN00792070) | human gut metagenome | study: EMG produced TPA metagenomics assembly of the A metagenome-wide association study of gut microbiota in type 2...
AAAAGATGTATACTTAATTCTATTGAATTCTGTACTCATCTCGAAATTCTAAAAAAGAATTTTCAAGGTTGTCTTTCTGTTCAGTTATCAAAGTTCATTATCAAGAAGCTTTTGCTTCTTATCTGTTAGCAACCAGCGTTTCTCGCTGACAGCTATGATAGAATAACATTTTGTTTGATGTTTGTCAACAAGTTTTTTAAACTTTTTTAACTTTAGTTTCTATATTGTTGGTATTGTACTAATGTGTACTCACATTGTATCAGATACCTTCAATATATAATCAATTATGTTATCCGTTCCATCACTAGCAGTTACCTGCAAGCTTTGGCATAAAAAAACCATCTAAGTTATGATAGATGGTTTTCAGCGGAGAGGATGGGATTCGAACCCATGCGCCCGTGAAGACAAACGGTTTTCAAGACCGCCCCGTTATGACCACTTCGGTACCTCTCCATATTCCACATATTCATCTGTGTTTTGTTCGTCTCGCTGACGACTTAGTTATATTATCATTCGTATTCTGTTTTGTCAACACATTTTTCAAACTTTTTTAAACTTTTTTATGTTTTTCATCTTCAATACCATTTTACAAGCTTCAAAAGTGGCTATTTCACTGGGTTTCAGACCAATATTTCCATTTCAGCTTTCCAATCTGTTTTCAGAGATACCAATGCAAAAAGGCTAATAAAAATAATATAAATCTATATATCTGCTAAACACCTTAAGACAAATCCTGAAGGCAGGCTGGTGAAACAATATAAATCTATATATTATAATTAATATATAACACATAATAATCAATACATAATACTATACCACTACATATTACCATATCACTACATATTGTCTGGCACAGGTAATTTGCCTATGCCTTTAAAAATATCCTTGCTATGTCCATATCTTCTGGCGTTGTTACTTTTATATTCTTATAGTCTGCCATTGTCATTTTCACAGTCCTATCCATATAGTGCTCCACAACCATAGCATCATCTGTTATGTTGCCTGCTGTCGTATCATTATACAGCCTTTCGTATGCTTCTTTTATAAGACCAGCTTCAAACACCTGTGGTGTCTGTATCTGCCACAGTGTGCTCCTATCTGGTGTATTTACAGACATTCCAGCTTTATCAGCCACCTTTATTGTATCTTTTACCGGTACTGCTGCCACACACGCTTTATATTCCATTACATCCTGCATACAATTATATATTATCTGTGCAGTTACGCAGGGTCTTGCCCCATCGTGGATAAATATATAGTCCTCGCCTGATAACCATTCTTCATCCCTTGATAACTGCCCAGCCCCACTGCTCATTAGTGTCTGTATAAGCTCAAGTCCTGAATGTACAGAGTCGTAGCGTTCTTTGCCGCCCAAGGCTATACCTGCTATCTTTTTATAGCCATTTTCTTTAACAAGGGCTTTCATATAACCAGTATAGTCTTGGGATGTGACAATTATTATAGCATCTATAAACGGACTTTTCTCAAATACATCAAGGCTGTAACTTATCAAAGGCTTTCCACCAACCACAAGGAACTGCTTTGGTATCTCACTATTCATTCTGGTTCCCTTACCACCAGCAAGAACTATAGCGCAATTCATATTCGTTCTCCTAATTTAAGGTTAGGTACTGCATTAAGGTCATATCCATGTCTTGTACCTGCCATATACTCATAATAAGCTGCACAGCCAATCATAGCTGCGTTATCCGTACATAATATTGGTGATGGTGAATAGAACTTGATATTGTTCTTATCACACTCTTCTGATAATGCTTTTCTAAGTGCAGAATTAGACGCAACTCCTCCTGCTACTGCAAGCTGGTTCATTCCTGTTTCTTTAGCAAGACTGATTGCTCTTGTTACAAGTGCTTCTACAACAGCTTTCTGGAATGAAGCCGCCACATCTGCCCTGTTAATTGTCTCACCTTTCATCTCCGCTGAATTAATGTAATTTAACACTGACGATTTAATTCCACTGAACGAAAAATCATATGGTGCATCATCAACATGTGCTCTTGGGAATACTATAGCATCAGGATTGCCCTCTTTAGCTATTTTATCAATCTTTGGTCCGCCAGGATAGCCAAGCCCTATTGCTCTTGCAACCTTGTCAAATGCTTCTCCTGCCGCATCATCTCTTGTTCTTCCTATTATCTCGTATCTGCCATAATCAACAACCTTTACAAGATGTGTATGTCCGCCTGATACTACAAGTGCAACAAATGGTGGTTTAAGCTCTTTATTCTCTATATAATTAGCCGCAATATGTCCTTCTATATGATGAACTCCTACCAATGGCTTGTCTGTTGCAAATGCTATAGCTTTAGCTTCTGCCACACCTACAAGTAAAGCACCAACAAGCCCTGGTCCATATGTTACTCCTATAGCTGTTATGTCATCTAATGTAACATCTGCTTCTTTAAGAGCTTCTCGTATTACCGGATTAATATTCTCTATATGCTTTCTTGATGCTATTTCAGGCACAACTCCACCATATTCAGTATGAATTGCTATCTGAGTATTTATTACATTTGATAATACTGTTCTTCCGTTCTTTACTACTGCCGCTGCAGTTTCATCACAAGAACTCTCTATTGCCAGTATCAGTACATCTTTCTCATTTTTCATTGAATTACCTCTCATCTGCCCAAAAATACCTTCTATATATTGATTAATCAATAATTGAATCGTCCAAAATTCTGCTTATAACCATTAAAATTGAACTTAAATATATTAAAATCATACTCAATCCATTAAGATTATACCTAATTTATTAATTTCAAGCTTAATCCATTAAAGTCTAACTAAAATCAGCTTAAATCCACTGAATCCACTAATTCCCAGTAAAGTATCTTCCATTTACCTGAGTTATCTCTTCTAAGCGTGAATTTAGTGCCTGATGTTCTTAGCTGTGTGCCTTCACGAATATAGTATACAAGCTCTATAGAAGCATACTCTCTGTTGTTAAATTTGGTATATCTGGTATTATTAGCCGTCTGTATATTAAAACTGCTTATTTTGGCATTATTATTTCTGTAAATGCTTATATCTTCTTTTAAAGCACTTAAAAATTCATCTTCTGTCTGGGTATTCTTTAATTCGTCATCAAATAATATGCGTGCCTGTCTGCCAAGCTTTTCTATATTCTCTTCTGACACATCAGACTCATAATAAGCTTTTGTTATTCTTGCATACAATTTTACAACATCTCTTACTGACTCTGGATAGTTATCTTCAATATTTCTGGATACAAGATATGACAACTCACTATTACTATCTGCAACAGACTCTGTTGCATCCTTATCTGCTGGTTTATTGGCAAGATAATAATAGTACACAACACCCATAACCGCTAATACAATAATCGCAATTATCCATCTTAAATGTTTTTTCATAGGCTACTCCTCATCTTCAAACGTAAGTGTCACGCTCTGTCCATCTTTAGCCGCACATACATTTGAATATACAGACTTGATATTCTTTACATAATCTGACGGACGGACAAGCGATGGACTATAGTGTGTAAGCCACATTTCCTTAACTTCTGCTTTCCTTGCTATATCTGCCGCCTCATAAAATGTCATATGCTTATATTCCCTAGCCTTTGCCTCTTTATCTTTTTCTCCATACATACCTTCACATATGAATAAATCTGAACCTGCTGCATTATCTACTATTGACTGCACAGGTCTTGTATCAGTACAGTAAGTAAGCTTAATACCCTTTCTTGGTGCTCCCATAACCATATCCGGAGTATATGTAACCCCTTCCATAGTAACTTCTTCACCATGCTGTAACTTATTCCAGACCCTGCACGGAATACCCAGCTCTTTCGCCTTATCAGCATTGAATTTGCCTATTCTTGGAATATTAATTGAGTATCCATAACAGGTAACTGCGTGATTTACACGGAATGCATCAATCTCATAGCCCTTGATTGATAAATGTTCCTGCTGTCCTGTCAGTTCTATCGTCTTTATTTCAAATGGAAGCTCCGGTGCAATAACTCTCAATGCTGACACTACTCTGTTAAGTCCCTTAGGACCTACAAGCGTCAATGGCTCTTTCCTGTCAGAATTGCCTATTGTAAGCAGCAGACCCGGAAGTCCGCTTATATGGTCAGCGTGGTAATGTGTAAAGCATATAACATCTATCGGATTATAGCTCCATCCTTTTTCTTTGATAGCTATCTGTGTTCCCTCACCACAGTCTATTAAAAGACTGCTGCCGTTATAGCGTGTCATTAAAGATGTAAGCCATCTTCCCGGCAAAGGAAGCATTCCGCTTGTTCCTAATAAACATACATCTAACATATCGTCTCCTTCCATCTTGTTAATAATATTATGATTTGGACATAACTATTGCATCTTCAACCGGCTTTTCATAAAATCTCTTTCTTACACCGATTGGAGAATAACCTAATTTCTCATAAAGCCTCTTGGCTGCTTCATTGCTCTGTCTTACTTCAAGAAAGAATATAGTCACATCTTTTAATCTTGCCCGTCTTTCAAGCTCCTTAAGAAGTGCTTCTGCAACACCACTTCTTCTATATGAAGGAGAAACCGCAATATTGGTTATGTTGCCCTCTCCTAACACAGTCCACATACCACAGTAACCTGCTATCTCTCCTGTACACTCACATACAAGATATACATTTTCTGGTGTATTAGCTGCATCTGCAAAGGATTTAGCCGACCACGGAAGGGAAAATATACTTTTTTCTATCTGTTCAACTGTTGAAATATCTCTGTCTTCCATTGGTCTTATATGATATTCCATAATTATGCCCTCTTCCCACTATGTTCTCTTTCAGCCTGTGATGGACGAAGATAATCTGGCTTTAACATATCTGATCCGATTGTCTTTCCCTCATTAGCCATATCAATAGCTGCAAGGGCAACCGATGAAGCCCTCTGTGTCCTTAAACCGGCTGGGCTGAATGTGTAATTGCAGGTAAGATTATCCTTAAAATAGTCCTTAGCTGCCGCTATTCCATCTCCAACGAACACAACCTTTTCCTTTACTTCATTAAGGATTCCTGCAAGCTCTCCATATGATATAAGGCACTGTTCGTGGACAGTTATAAGCTTTCCATTCTCAAAACGGTAAAGACCACTATACAGATGTGCCCTTCTTGCATCCATAACAGGACATATAATCCTGTCATCACCATAAAAGTTGTATGCCATAGCTTCAAGCGTAGGAACTGCCACCATTGGTTTATCAAGTGCAAGTGCAAGACCCTTCCCTGTCGCCGCACCAATTCTTAAACCCGTAAATGAACCCGGACCATTGGATACTGCAATTATATCGCAGTCCGCCGCATTATTTTCTGTCATACGGCATATTTCATCTATCATAGGAAGCAATGTCTGGGAATGTGTCTTTTTATAATTAATTGTATATTCTGCTATAAGCGTATCTTCCGTCATAATTGCAACAGAAGCTGTTACAGCAGAACTTTCAATTGCCAAAACCTTCATACTAATCCTCCATTTCTTTAGTGGCTACTTCTACCTTTCTGTAATCAAAACCTTTTGATAAATCTTTACTTATTGAGATATATGTTGTATTGTCCGGAAACAGCTCATCTATAAGCTTTCCCCATTCAACAAGGCACACTCCGTCTGAGTAAAAGTATTCTTCATATCCTATTTCGTCCATTTCTGACACATCACTTATTCTGTATACATCAAAATGGTATAATGGAATACGTCCTTGTGTATATTCCTGTACTATTGTGAAAGTCGGACTATTAATAGGTTCTTCTATTCCAAGGCCCTTGGCAAAGCCTTGTGTAAATACTGTCTTACCAACTCCAAGCTCGCCGTCAAGACAATATATATCTCCTGCCTTTGCCTCACAGCCAAGCTTATAGCCAAGTTCATATGTCTGCTTTGAATCAAATGTCTCTATTATCATATTTAATTCCTTTTATGCTGCTTTATTCATTTTCTTAACATCAACTTTTATCTGGAATGGCTTCAGATGCTGCTGTGCCATTCTTATAAACTCATCTGCCCTGCCGTTAAAATCCCTTACAGGAATAATATTGGCATTGACTGTTGTCATATAAACATCGATATTAGCACCATCAAATTTAATCTTATAAATCTTGTCCCAGCCAAGTGTTTCTGTTACATCATTAAGACTCACAGTTATACCTTTATTATCTATTCTATAATGCACCTGCTCCTTAAATGTAACAACCTTTTCCATCTGTCTTTTAGCCCTGTGCTTCATATCAACCGATGGGAACACAAGAAAGAATACACCAAACACACCTACCATAAGTGAATATGAAGCGTTAACTCTGCCTATTGATATAACACAGAGAACTATCATTATCAGGGCCAGCATTATCTCTGCCATACCTGATATTGTGTGATACTTATGATAAAACTTAAATCTAAGTAAATCCTTTTCTGTGACCTTGCTGTCAAATTCTATTACATTATTGTCTGCATTATTATCTTTTGCATTATCATTCATAATATTATCAGCCATACACCTTCTCCTTAACAAAACGCATTCCAATCATCTTAAATTTCAACCTGCCTATAAGCCTGTTTACGGCTTTCTGTATACTTTCTTTGCTGTCAGTGCAGGATAATTAGTGCATAAACTTCTCAAGGCCTCTTAAATTAAGTCCCTGCTGTTTAGATGACTTTCTGCCAGCATTATTTTTATTATTCCTGCTGCCATTATTCTTATTATTCTTCTTGTCGCCATTCTTGTCTGAATTGTTCTTATAGCTTCTATTGGCAGCTTCCTTTTCATCTAAAATCATAGATAATGATATTCTGCCCTTGTTAGTATCAACATCTATAACCCTGACATCTACAATATCTCCAACGCTCACAATATCAAGAGGGTGTTCAACTCTTCTTTCTGCGCTCATCTGTGAAATATGTACAAGTCCGTCCTGATGTACTCCGATATCGACAAATGCACCGAAATCTATAACATTTCTTACTGTACCTTTAAGTATCATACCCGGTGTAAGATCTTTCATATCAAGAACATCTTTTCTAAGTATTGGCTTTGGCATTTCATCTCTTGGATCTCTTCCCGGCTTTTCAAGCTCTTTAACGATATCCTCTAATGTCATAGTTCCTATTCCAAGTTCATCTGCAAGCTTACTCATATCTTCAATTCTTGATTTAAGACCGATAAGTTCTCCTGAGCTTATCTGGTTAATATCATAGCCCATAACCTTTAAAAGCTTAGCAGCAGCTTCATAGCTTTCTGGGTGAACGCTTGTTGCATCAAGAGGATTATCACCGCCTGTTATTCTCATAAATCCTGCACACTGTTCAAATGCCTTAGGTCCTAACTTGGCAACCTTTAAAAGCTGCTTTCTGTTAGTGAATCTTCCGTTAGTTTCCCTGTAATCAATTATGTTCTTGGCAACTGACTTAGATATTCCAGAAATGTATTCAAGAAGTGAAGCTGAAGCTGTATTAAGATCTACACCAACCTTATTAACGCTGTCTTCAACTACTCCTCCAAGCGTCTCACTTAACTTCTTCTGGTTCATATCGTGCTGATACTGTCCTACACCTATTGATTTAGGATCAATTTTAACAAGCTCTGCAAGTGGATCCTGCACTCTTCTTGCTATTGATACGGCACTTCTTTGGTTCACATCAAAGTCAGGGAATTCTTCTGTAGCAAGCTTACTTGCCGAATATACAGATGCTCCTGCCTCATTAGTTATAACATAATCTACGCCTGCAAGATTATATTCCTTTATCATATCTGAGATTATCTGTTCTGACTCTCTTGAAGCAGTACCATTTCCACAAGATATAAGTGTAACACCATATTTCTTAATAAGGTCTGCTACTATTTTCTTAGTCTCCTCAACCTTGTTAAATGGCTCTGTTGGATATACAACCTTAGTTGCAAGCACCTTTCCTGTGGCATCAACTATAGCAAGTTTACAGCCATTTCTAAAGCCCGGATCCCAGCCTAACACAACCCTGCCTGCTATTGGTGGCTGCAATAAAAGCTGCTCTAAGTTCTTTCCGAACACCTTGATAGCCCCGTCCTGTGCATTATCTGTCAATGTGCTTCTTATCTCTCTTTCTATTGCTGGTGCAATAAGTCTGTCGTAAGAGTCTTCTATACATGCTGTAAGATATGGTGTTGTAAATTCATTATCTGCTATTATCTCCTGCTTGGCAAGATATCTTAATATTCTGTCCTTAGGTGCTTCGACCTTTACTGTTAAGAACTTCTCGCTCTCTCCTCTGTTAATTGCAAGTATTCTGTGTCCTGGAATAGAGGCTATAGCTTCATTGTAATCATAGTAATTCTCATATACCGAGTCTGCATTTTCGTCCTTGGCAGTTACTACAAGCTTGCCCTCTTTAAATGTTATATCTCTTATATATGTCCTGTAATCAGCGACATCTGATATCTGCTCTGCAATTATATCAAGTGCTCCTGCAACAGCTTCATCTGCCGAATTTACTTCCTTACCTTCTTCATCAGATATATACTTAGCAGCTTCTGTTAATATATCTTTAACAGCATTCTGTTCTTTAATATAAGCTGCTAATGGCTCAAGACCTTTTTCCTTGGCAATAGTTGCTCTTGTTCTTCTCTTCTGCTTATATGGTCTATATAAATCCTCGACTAAAACCATAGTTTCAGCCTTTATAATCTGTTCCTTTAACTCCTCCGTGAGCTTTCCTTGCTCCTCTATACTTGCTATAACCTGCGTCTTTCTATCCTCAAGATTACGAAGATATTTAAGTCTGTCATCAAGAGCACGGAGCTGTTCATCGTTCAATGCACCCGTAACTTCCTTTCGGTATCTTGCAATAAATGGTATTGTGCAGCCCTCATCAATAAGCTTGACTGCTGCATCTACCTGTGATGTCTTAACTTCAAGTTCTTCCGCAATTTTCTTAATAATATCCATTATTAAACTCCATTCAACTATATATTTATAATAATTATCTAACGATTAATTATACCAATTGAGCAATCTATTATCAAGCCACATTAAATTGTAAGCCTTAAATGAAAAAGCACCATATAAGCAATATCTTATTATACCGTGTATACAGTATGATTTAAGATACAGCTTATATAGTGCTGTTTTATGCCGTTTGAGGCATTTTTTATTGTGAATATATTATCCCTTAATAAATATTTATCATTCCACCAATATTGGTTGTGAGCCTGTATTTACTTTATGTTCTTTTTTAACTGCTCAAGCTCATCATCAATATTCTTTACGCTTGATGAAACATCATCAGCTTTCTTATTTCCGCCTTTTCTGCCTTTGTCATCTGAGAAATTGCCAGCAAAAAGCACTTTTCCAACAAGTCCGGCACCGCCGAATATAAGAACAAGTATAAGTATCCAGTCATAGAGTGTCATTGCACTTAAATGTATATTAGTTGTCATAACAACTGATGCAATTATTATAATCGCCGCTAATACTGTAAATACCTTTGAGGCGAAATTCGCACCGCTGACAAACATCCATACTATGCCTATTATCAATGGCACAACTATTAAACCGGAAGAAAATCTTCCTCCACCGAATGAGAAAAAGCCTGAAAATACAATTACCTTCTGAGAGAATATATACAAGCCTACAACAAGCATTATTATGCCTGCAACAAACTGCATTAATTCATTCTTTGCTTCCTTCATATGTAAAACCCCCTTATATTATGTTTTTTTATTATTTGTTATTAGGAACAAATACATCATAAATAGTCTTAATAGCATCTTCAAAGTATCTGTTTCTTACACCAATAATAATATTAAGTTCACTAGAACCCTGATCAATCATCTTAATGTTAATCTTTGCCTTTGCAAGAGCCGAGAATATATTAGCTGCAAGACCTGAGTTATTTCTCATACCACGTCCAACAACAGCAATAAGTGAAAGATCTGATTCAAGTTCAATGCTATCTGGATTAACTGCTCTGTGTAGCTGTGCAAGAACCTTCTGTTCCTTCTCAACAAATTCATCCTGATGTACAAATACAGTCATTGTATCAATTCCTGATGGCATATGCTCAAATGATATTCCATTGTCCTCGAACACCTGAAGCACCTTACGTCCAAATCCTATCTCCGAGTTCATCATATCCTTATCAATTGTGATTGATACAAAACCTTTCTTACCTGCAATACCTGTAATTATGCAGTCTGGCTTGTTACAAGTTGTCTCAACAATCATTGTACCCTTATCCTGTGGTGCATTAGTATTACGGATATTGATTGGAATTCCTTCCTTTCTTACCGGGAATATTGCTGATTCGTGAAGAACTGTAGCACCCATATAAGAAAGTTCTCTTAATTCCTTGTATGTAATAACTTCAATTGATCTTGGATTGTCCACTATTCTTGGGTCTGCTGCAAGAAATCCTGATACATCTGTCCAGTTCTCGTATACATCAGCCTTTATTGCCCTTGCAACAATAGAACCTGTAACATCTGAACCACCTCTTGAGAATGTCTTAACTTCTCCGTTAGGCATAGCACCATAGAAGCCTGGAATTACAGCTTTCTCAACATTAGCTAATCTGTCAGCCATAACTTTGTTAGTCTTCTCACCATCAAATTCTCCTTCTGGGTCAAAGCAGATAACACTTGCTGCATCTATAAACTCATAACCAAGATAATTAGCCATTATTATACCATTGAGGTATTCGCCTCTTGAAGCCGCATAGTCCTTGCCCGCCTTACTTTCAAAGTTCTTCTTGATTGTTTCAAACTGTTCCTTTAATGAAAGTTTTAAGCCAAGTCCTTTAATAATCTCATTGTATCTTTCTTCAATAGCCTTTAACTGCTTATCAAAATTCTTTCCAGCTTCTGCCTCTGCATAACACTTATAGAGCATATCTGTTACTTTGGTGTCCTCTGAAAATCTCTTTCCTGGTGCAGATGGAACTACATATCTTCTGCTTTCCTCAGCTCTTATTATGTTACCAACCTTCTTAAACTGTTCTGCACTTGCAAGTGAACTTCCACCGAATTTAACTACTTTAACCATTACTAATTCTCCCTTATAATTATATCTTAATTGTTTAGTATTTATACTCTAAATATCTCAGCATTCTTATATATTTAGCACTCTTATATATCCAGCACTTTCATATATCTATCGTCTGACTATATTAACACCCATTGATATCACTGAAGCTTTGTATCGTCTATTCTTATTCTTGAAATCATATCTACATTAGCTGCTGCTTTATCAAATGCTTCTTCTGTCATCTTGTCGGTTATAAAGCCGAATTCATTATCAAGACCATCAACTGTGATAATCTCTACATCACCGAACTGTTCTTTAACCATAGCTGTATCAGAAGCATTTCCTTTAACTCTTACAAAGAAGCTTCTGACTTCATCTCTGGTAGGTGCAAGTTCGAGCTTTTCATCATCCCAGATTACACAGACATTAGTTCCCTTATGTTTAACACAATCTATTATATCTCCAACTACAGCACTTGCTGTTGGAAGCTTTCCTGCACCAGCACCAAAGAACATAACATCGCCTACCATATTACCATTAACATATATTCCGTTAAGAACTCCATTTACATTGTAGAGCGGATGTGTTGTATCAATAAGGAATGGTGCTGTAATAGCATATACCTTTCCGTCTTTTCTGTAGCTTGTTGCCAAAAGCTTTATAACGCTGTTAAGTTTCCTGGCATATGCAAAATCTTCATTGGAAATCTTAGTAATTCCCTCTGTTGTTATCTCCTCAAAATTAACCGTCCTGCCATCTGCTAAAGAAGTAAGAATAGCTATCTTTCTACAGGCATCATATCCTTCAACGTCTGCCTCCGGATTTCTTTCAGCATAACCTAATGCCTGTGCTTCCTTTAACACTTCTTCATAAGAACTTCCATCATTACTCATCTTTGTAAGAATGTAATTAGTTGTTCCATTCATAATACCTGTAATCTTAGTTATCTCATCTGCTGTAAGTGCCTGATTAAGTGGTCTGATAATAGGAATTCCACCGCCTACTGATGCCTCGAACATAAAGTTAAGGCTACGTTCCTTAGCCATAGCAAGAAGCTCTGCTCCGTGTGCCGCAACAAGTGCCTTGTTAGATGTACAGACACTCTTCCCAGCTTCAAGTGCTCTCTTAACAAATGTAAATGCCGGTTCAACGCCACCCATAACTTCTACTACTACATCTATCTCATCATCATTAATAATAAGGTCTATATCGTGTACAATCTTTTCCTGAATTGGATCACCAGGGAAATCTCTTAAATCTAATACACTCTTTACCTCAATGGGCTGGCCTGCCTTTTTTGATATTGACTCTGCGTTTGCATCAAGTATCTCTACAACACCCGATCCAACAGTACCATAACCTAAAACTGCTATCTTTGCCATATTATCCTCCATTTAATCTTATCGTTCTTCATTATGCAGGTTCAAGAAACTAATATGTTCACTAATATATTAGTTCCCCACCAATATATTAAAGTGATGCATCACTGCTTAATATCTTTAAATATCTTACTCCGTTAAGCTGTTCTATCTCTTCTATCATCATAGAAGCATCGCCTGTCGTTGGAAGTATCTCAACACTAAGCGTAAGAGAAGCAATGCCATTAACAGGAATCGTCTGATGAATTGTAAGTATATTTGCCTTAAATTCTGCAACCTTCTTAAGCACAACTGATAAAAGTCCCGGTTCATCATCCATTGATAATACAAATGTTATTGTCTTACCTTTAGAATTGTCCCTGAATGGAAATATATCATCTTTATACTTATAATAAGAACTTCTGCTTATTCCCACCTTTTCTGTCGCATCTGCTATGGAGATATTCCGATTTTCTATAAGTCTGTTAGCTTCCGCTACCTTCAACAGTACCTCTGGAAGAGCTTTCTGCTTAACAACATAATACTTAATATTCTCTTTCATACTTCTCCTTATATATATATAGTCCTGCTGCAGCAAATTGTTCATCTCAGAAAGACAATTGTGCTACGCACAAAGAATGGTATCATAAATTACACTTAATTGCAAGGGATTTTATATTACAAAAAAGAATGTGCTTTGCACATTCCCGCGCCGAGCGTGGTCGCTTGCGACAAATTGCATCTTCACGCGAGTGTGCATCACCAGTACATAGTGCCTTTATTGTAACAGGAAATTCTATAAGAATTTCCTGTTACAATAAAAATAACCCTCGCACAACGGGAGAGGAATGCGAGGGTTAGTATATAAAAATAATGCTTATGCATCATCTTTACCAGATATTAAACGCAAAACAAAAAGCACCCGTTACCGGATGCTTTAAATGTATACTTCATAATATATCAAACAGACCTTACTAACATCAGCCACGCCAATAATATTACAGGCAAATGTTAATTAAACCATTATAATAACTCAATGAATAAACAGTGCAACCGGCTGTCTTTCCTTAATATAAGCAATATTAATATTCCTGCTGGTGTTACCAATCTGCCATATAAATACTGCTATAAAGGTGAGGACCCTTTGGCTTTGCGTCACAGCTTTTCAACTGCTTTGCTAAAATATTAACTTACGAAGTAGACTATATACATTTTATTTTTAATTGTAAATAGTACCTTAGTACCACATCAGTTTCTTTCTCTGTCGAATACACTCGCCAGATATCTCATTGCATTAAGATGATCCCAGTTAAGCTGCCCTTTCTGCATACGCCATTTCCAGTTATTACCAAAGCTTGATGGGAAGTTCATTCTTGCTGAATTATCAAGCTTTAATATATCCTGAACAGCAAATATTGTAAGCACAGCAACACTTGAATATGCAGCTCTGAACACCATATCTACCATTCTGTACTTATCCCTTGTATCAAGATAATCAAATGCATAACCTAACTCGCCATCATTTCTGTCATTAAAAAATCCAAGAAGTGTTTCATTGTCGTGTGTTCCACCGTAGCATACACAATTATTAGTGTAATTATATGGAAGATGTGGATTCTTTCTGTCGCCACCAAATGCGAATTCAAGCACCTTCATTCCCGGATAATTATTATCCTTTAATATCTGGTCAACCTCCGGCATACATACTCCAAGATCCTCTGCTATTATCTTCTTATCGCCGATTGATTCATTAATAGCATCAAGAAGCTTCTGCCCTGGTCCCTGCTCATATGAGCCCTGTCTTGCATCAGGCATTTCATATGGAATAGTATAATATTTAATAATACCAAGAAAATGGTCTATTCTTATAATATCATACAGGCGTGCAGAATTAGCCATTCTCATTCTCCACCATCCAAAATCACTGTTCTCCATCTTAGCCCAGTCATATAATGGATTGCCCCACTTCTGACCCATATCTGAAAATGCATCTGGTGGAACTCCTGCTACCTTTACCGGTGTGAGATTCTCATCAAGTTGGAATTCTGCCTGATTGGCCCATACATCAACACTGTCGTAGCCCATATATATAGGTATATCGCCGATTATCTCAATTCCGTTAGAATTAGCATATGCCTTTAACTTACCCCACTGTGCATAGAACTCATACTGGACAAAATTCCAAAATCCTATATCATCAGAAAGTTCGTCCTCATATCTTTGCATAGCCTCTGGTTCTCTGAACTTAATGTCCCTGTCCCATTCTCCCCATGCTTTCTGGTTAAAATGCTCTTTCAAAGACATAAACATTGAGTAATCCTTAAGCCAATATGCATTATCCTTAATAAAATTATCAAAACGCTTGTAAAGTGGAAGTCCCTTATCAAGTGTAAGCTTTGCTGCAACACATTTTTCCTTAAAACGCTCATATGCTTTTCTAAGTACATTAAATCTTCCATTATACATTTTCTCATAACTTACATATCGGTCATCGCCAAGATAGCCGTCATGGTTGACTGGATATCGGTTATTGACCGCATCATCTTCTGACACCTCAACCGGTATTATTCCATCTCCCCAGTCAACTGCTATAACCTCTGATTTAAGAAGAAGTCCTTCTTCTATCAGCATATCCAGATCGACAAAATAAGGATTACCCGCAAACGCCGAATATGGCTGATAAGGACTGTCACCATATGTTGTTGGTCCTACCGGAAGTACCTGCCAGTATTTATGATTGCTGTCCCTTACAAAATCCACAAACTCATAGGCATCTTTTCCTAATGTTCCTATTCCATAAGGTGATGGAAGCGAACTGATTGCCATAAGAATACCTGCATTTCTTTTAAATACATTGCTATTACCCATATACACTCCTTCTTGCTATACACTTAATTAACAGTTACTGTATTAGTCGTTCCTGCTCATCTGTTCAGCAAATTCCCTAACGCCCTGTGCTTCATCCTCTGATAATATCTTGTTAATATCAAGAAGAATAACTAAATCACCATCTACACTTGCAACTCTGTCAAGGTATTCTGTTTCCTCATTCTTAGCAAGTCTTGGCATATCAACAATCTTCTCTGCGTTAAGTTCACCAATTTCAAGAACCTCATCAACCTCAAGTGCTATCTTCATATCCGGAAGATTAACGATAACTGTATTATTACCCTTAGATTCAGCGGTATCATCCATAGAGAACTTCTTCTTAAGACTCATTACTGGTATTACTTCTCCTCTAAGATTAACAATTCCACTTATGTACTTCATAGCATTAGGAACTGGAACAACATCTACCTGTCTTTCAATTGACTGAACGAGGTTAATATCCACTCCAAACTTCTGACCTCCAAGTGTAAATACTACCGGTCTGATATAATCTGCCATAATTACTCCTTTCTTAATGCCACTGCATTTTATAGTTATTATAAATTAATTATCTCATTATTCTTCATCAGCTTTCTTTCCTGTCGATATCCAGTTAAGATATGCGTTAATAAATGGATCTATATTGCCATCTAACACACTTGCTGCATTACCAATATCTTTATTAGTTCTATGATCTTTTACCATTGTGTATGGCTGTAATACATAACTTCTTATCTGATTGCCAAAATTAATATCTTTAACATCACCTCTTATATCTGATGACTTCTGTGCATTTTCTTCCTGCTTCATCATATAAAGCTTTGCCTTTAACATCTGCATTGCCTTATCTTTATTCTGGTGCTGTGATCTCTCATTCTGGCACTGTACAACTATTCCTGTTGGAAGATGTGTAATTCTGATTGCTGATGATGTCTTGTTGATATGCTGTCCACCCGCTCCACTTGAACGATATGTATCAATTCTTAAATCATCATCATTAATCTGTATATCAATATCCTCATCTATATCAGGCATTACATCACACGATACGAACGATGTCTGTCTCTTTCCGGCCGCATTAAATGGAGATATTCTTACAAGCCTGTGAACCCCATGTTCTGACTTAAGATGTCCATATGCATTATCTCCTGAAATCTCTATAGTAACAGACTTTATTCCAGCCTCATCGCCTTCAAGATAATCAATTGTCTGCGTTGAATAGCCGTGCTTTTCTGCCCATCGCGTATACATTCTAAAAAGCATCTGACACCAGTCACAGCTCTCTGTTCCGCCTGCTCCGGCATGTAATGTAAGTATTGCATTACATTTATCATATTCTCCTGAAAGAAGTGTCTCTGTCCTTATTGAGTCCATTTTCTCCTCGAATACAGTTATCTCATCTTCTATCTCAGAAATTAATGAGTCGTCCTGCATTTCATCTGCCATCTCAATAAGTGTATTAATATCCTCAAGCCCTGACTTTAAGCTGTTATAACCTTCAAATGAGTCCTTTAAAGTCTTAAGCTCTTTCATAGCCTTATTGGATTTATCTGGATCGTCCCAAAATCCGGGTGCTTCCATATCTGCTTCCAGTTCTTCTATTCTTTTCTTCTTACTGTCAAGGTCGAGCGACTGTTTTATATTCTCAATCTGTGCATCATACCCTGAAATCCTATATTTAAACTGATCTAATTCTACCACTATATACCTCTTTTATTAACTTACTTATTCTCTTATTAACGCTCTTGTTCACAGGCTCATTGCTATCCGTATATAATTACAAATCACCATTCTATATTAAGGTCCTATATTAAAAAAGGAGCTGCACACTATGTTAAACATTCCAAGTATTATGATTAAGTGTCAAAGCCTTAACTCTTTTAATATATTAACATAATATATTAACACTTACATCATATTATAATACCACAAAATGTCATATTCGCATAGTGTGACAGCCCCAATCCGTCAAATATTATAATCTATAAATTACTATATCACTTCCCGGACATTATGCCTGACGTCCACAACAATTCTTATACTTCTTCCCACTTCCACAAGGGCAGAGGTCATTAGGATAAATCTTCTTATCTGTACGTCTTACAGGTCCTTTTACAGAAGATCCTTCGTCTTTGTTAGTGCCTGTAACTTTAGCTACCTGCTCTCTTTCAACCTTTTCTTCTACCTGAATGTGCATAAGAAGTCTTACAGTATCTTCTGTAATAGCTCTTGTCATCTCATCAAACATATCATATCCCATCATCTTATACTGTACAACAGGATCTTTCTGTCCATATGCCTGAAGTCCAATTCCCTGCTTAAGCTGATCCATATCATCAATATGATCCATCCATTTTCTATCAATAACCTTAAGAAGAACAACTCGTTCAATCTCTCTTATTGTCTCTGGTTCTGGGAATAAAGCTTCCTTATCTTCATAGAATTTAACAGCTTTCTCTTTCAATGCATGAATAAGTTCATTCTTGTTCTTTATATTCTCATCATACGCAACTGGTGCTATAGGTATAGTTGGAAGTAAAAGCTCGTTAATCTCATCATAATTCCACTCATCAGCACTCTTATCTTCGCTGACACTTCTATTAACAACGCCCTCAACGAAATCAGTTATCATCTTCATAATTGAGTTACGCATACTCTCGCCATTAAGAACTCTCTTTCTCTCGGCGTACATAATCTCTCTCTGTTCATTCATTACCTGATCATATTCAAGCAAATGTAATCTTATTCCGTAGTTGTTAGTCTCAATCTTCTTCTGTGCTGTCTCAATAGCATTACTTAACAGCTTATGCTCAATCTGGTCATTCTCACCAACACCTAATCTGTTAAATGTATTCATAAGAGTCTCCTGAGCGAATAATCTCATAAGATTATCTTCAAGAGATATATAAAATCTTGATTCACCTGGGTCACCCTGACGACCTGCACGACCTCTTAACTGATTATCAATTCGTCTTGACTCGTGTCTTTCTGTACCAATAATCTTAAGTCCTCCTGCCGCTCTTGCTTCCTCATCTAGCTTAATATCAGTACCACGTCCTGCCATATTAGTAGCTATTGTTACAGCTCCGTGCTTACCTGCATCGGCTACAATCTGAGCCTCAAGCTCGTGATACTTGGCATTAAGTACATTATGAGGTATTCCTCTTTTTCTAAGCATTTCACTTAAAAGCTCTGATGTATCAATTGTTATTGTACCAACAAGTACAGGCTGTCCTTTTTCGTGTGCCGCAACAACTTCTTCTACAACAGCATTGAACTTGCCCTTCATAGTCTTAAATACAGCATCATTATGGTCAATTCTTGCTATTGGCTTATTAGTAGGGACTTCTACAACGTCCATATTGTATATTCCCCTGAATTCCTTCTCTTCTGTAAGAGCAGTACCTGTCATACCAGCTTTCTTATCAAACTTATTAAAGAAATTCTGGAATGTAATAGTTGCAAGTGTCTTACTCTCTCTCTTAACCTTAACGTGTTCCTTAGCTTCAATAGCCTGATGAAGACCATCTGAATAACGACGTCCTGGCATAATACGTCCTGTAAATTCATCTACAATAAGAACTTCATCATCTTTGACAACATAATCCTTATCCCTGAACATAAGATAATGTGCTCTTAATGCAAGTGTTACATTGTGCTGTATTTCAAGGTTCTCAATATCAGCATAGTTATCAATATGGAAGAACTGTTCAACCTTGTGGACACCCTGTTCTGTAAGATTAACAACCTTATCCTTCTCATTAACGATAAAGTCACCATCTTCCTCTATCTCTTCCTGCATCATAACCTGCATCTTAGTACGTTCACCATGGTAAGTACCCTTTACAAGCTGTCTTGCAAGTACATCACAAAGTTCATATAACTTAGTTGACTTGCCGCTCTGTCCTGAAATAATAAGAGGTGTACGTGCCTCATCAATAAGTACTGAATCGACCTCATCGATAATACAGTAATGAAGGTCACGGAGTACAAGCTGCTCCTTATATATAGCCATATTATCCCTAAGATAATCAAATCCAAGTTCATTATTAGTAACATATGTAATATCACTTGCATATGCCGCTCTTCTTTCATCATCTTTCATATCGTGAAGAACTATACCTACTGAAAGTCCAAGGAAATTGTGTACCTGTCCCATCCATTCAGCATCACGCTTAGCAAGATAATCATTAACTGTAACTACTAATACTCCCTTTTCTTCAAGTGCATTAAGATATGCCGGAAGTGTACATACAAGTGTCTTACCTTCACCTGTACGCATCTCTGCAATACGTCCCTGATGAAGAATAATACCACCGATAATCTGTACTCTGTAATGTTCCATCCCAAGAACTCTCTTGGCAGCTTCTCTTACAGTTGCATATGCTTCCGGAAGCAAATCATTCAAAGTCTCGCCTTTAGATAATCTTTCCTTGAATTCTTTAGTCTTTCCTTTAAGCTGTTCATCGCTTAACTTACCATATTCTTCCCTATAGCTTTCTACTTTATCAGCAATAGGATAAATTCTCTTTAACTCATGTTGACTATGTGTTCCGAATATTTTCTGAACTAAACCCATTACATACTCTCCTTACTTTACCTTTTCCACACTACGAAAAGCTGAAATTATTGTAATTGTATCACCATTTATATAATTAGGCAAGCATCACCCATAACAAGAAAGAAGTGCAGATATACTAAGATACTGCACTTCTTTTAGATAATCTTTAATTAATTAAATTACTATAAACTTATACCTTATAATTAATGTAAATTCATCAACTATATCTAATATAATACATTACATATAATTCATTAATCACACCATAAAGACTTGAATATAATTATATAAATCAACTATAATTCATAATCAGCTGCATTATAATTAGTCAAGTTCTGGCTCTATAAGACCATATGTATTGCCTTTTCTCTTGTATACAACATTAACTTCTTCTGTCTCTGAGTTGAAGAATACATAGAAATTATGACCTAATAATTCCATCTGGACACATGCCTCTTCAGGATCCATTGGTTTGATACCAAATCTCTTAGTTCTTATAATCTTAACCTCATCTGTTGGCTCATATTCATTCTCTACATATTCCTTGGCAAATGCGGCTTCATTATGATGCTTATCTACAATCTTGTTCTTATACTTCTTTAACTGTCTCTCAATTACTTCCTCAACAAGATCTATAGACACATACATATCACTGCTTACCTGTTCACTTCTTATAATGTTACCTTTAACAGGTATTGTAACTTCTATCTTCTGCCTTTCTTTCTCAACACTTAATGTTACATTGACTTCTGTCTCTGGTGCAAAAAATCTATCCAGCTTACCTAACTTTTCCTCCACTGCTGATCTTAAACCATCTGTTACATCAATATTTCTTCCTGTAATAATAAAACGCATGATGTCCAACTCCTTCTATCACTTTATTATCGTGTTGCCTGATCAAGGAATGTTGCCAATTCAATTGTGCTTCATTGTGCTTCACGACTTTTGATAATGTTATTATAACACAATTTCACATTTAGACAAGTAAGTTCACACAATTTACAGATATTTTATTAATTTAGTAGTCAAAGAGCCGTGAACCCCCTGTAATACTGGCATTTCAAATGTCAAGCACTAATACTGGTATTTTTTTAACAATTTTAAATTTTGTATAATTGAACAAAACATTTATTCTATTATCCACGATATAATCCACAGTGTTTATCCCCATATCAAATTGTGGATAATGTGGATAACTCGGTGTATAACTATTTTTCTAAGCAATTCCACACTTTTTATCTGTGGATAACTTCTTGATTATCTGTCAATTTGTGTCGAATAACTTTCTGAGTTTTTTGTAAGCATTTACAAATTTAGTAAGTATGCACAAATCATTAAATGTCAAGCTTGCCCAATGTATTTTTTTGATATAGAATGATAAATATAGTATATGCTCACATTTGCATTATTATGTTTAAATATCAGATTATTCTGACACAATAAGCGCTGATGTGTGCAAAAATCATTCATAGAAATGAGGATTTATTATGGAAACTAATGTATCCACTGTCATAGTGGTAACCGGTGCTTCACGCGGAATTGGCAAAGCTATTGCTTTAAGCCTAGCAGCACCTGATACAGCACTTATTATCAATTGTTCCAAAAGTGCTGGCAGGCTTGAACTTGTCAAAGAAGAAATTATTAAAAAGGGAGCATTGTGTGAAACCTTTGTCGGGGACGTCAGCAATTATTCAACAGTTAATGAAATGTTTGACCTTGCCATAAGCATTTATGGAAAAGTAAATGTTCTTATTAATAATGCAGGAATTGCATCTATAGGACTATTTCAGGATATGACACCTGATATGTGGAATAATATAATGTCTGTCAATCTCAATTCTGTATACAACTGCTGCCATTTTGCAGTGCAGGATATGTTAAGACGTCATTGCGGAAAAATCATCAACATATCATCAGTGTGGGGCTTGTATGGTGCAAGCTGTGAAGTCGCCTACTCTGCTACCAAGGGGGCAATCAATTCTTTTACCAAAGCTTTAGCTAAAGAACTTGCGCCAAGTAACATACAGGTTAATGCAATAGCCTGTGGAGCTATAGACACTGAGATGAATGGGCATTTAAGCCCTGAGGAGCTTCAAGAATTAGCAGAAGAAATTCCTTGTGGAACACTTGGCTCACCTTATGGGGTTGCCAATCTTGCAAAGCTTATTTTAAACTCCGACAACTACCTTACCGGACAGATAATACAATATGATGGAGGCTGGATATAATCCCAGTCTCCATCATTAATTTCAGAACATTTTCTTATCAACCTGTATTACTGCTCTCCAGTTCTCGTGCTTATCGCGGAGTGCATCTTTTATCCTGCTAACTATCTCATCGTCTTTCATATCAAATCCAAATGGAACTAACACATCAAATATAAGATTAGTTATATGTGGTCCTTTTATTGTTCTGAAATCATGCATGCTTATATCCGGTGATATATCATCAATTATTTCCTGAACAACCGCTTTCTGTTCATTAATAACCTCATCATCTGTTATTACAGGATCCATATGTATACTTATAAAACAGCCCATTCGTTTTTCTATACGGCGTTCTGCCATATCCACACAGTCGTGTGCCACAAGAATATCCATATCCGCCGGAACTTCTGCGTGTACTGATACGAATACTCTTCCCGGTCCATAATTATGAACAATTAAATCGTGGACACCTATAATATGTTCGTCCTCTAATATTAACCTTTCCAGCTCCTTTACAAATTCTTTTGATGGTGGCTGGCCAAGAAGTGGCGAAAGCGTTTCTTTAGCTGCTTTAAATCCTGCTATTATTACAAATAATGCGACAAACGCCCCTGCATAGCCATCGATATCTACATTGGAAAACTGTGTAATAAGCACGCCGAACAATACAACGGTAGTGCTTATACAATCTGATAAACTGTCTGTTGCTGTGGCTTTCATTGCCGCAGAATCAACTTTATCTCCAAGCCGTTTGTTAAATTTAGCCATCCACATTTTTAAAAGAATAGAAAAAATCAGTATTATAATTGAAATAAAGCTGAATTCCAGAGGCTGTGGATTAAATATTTTCTCAACTGAGCTTCTTAACAGCTCAACACCCATTACAATAATGAGCATTGATACAATAAAGCCTGATATATACTCTATTCTTCCGTGCCCATATGGATGTTCAGAGTCCGCCGGCTTGGATGCAAGCTTAAAACCCGCAAGTGTTACTATTGATGAACCTGCATCTGATAAGTTATTAATTGCATCTGCCATAATTGACAATGATGATGTAAGAAATCCAGCCGTAAGCTTTGTAAGAAACAGTACAATATTACATATAATTCCAACAATTCCTGCAAATATTCCATACTCCAGCCTTACTTTGGGATTTTTTGTATCTTTATAATTCTTAACAAATATTCTGCATAATACGTTAATCAACTCTGTTCCCCCTTTTTTATAAATCCACATAATAACTTGAATAACAATTTAAACAATAACAATCCGCATACTATTACATTTTCTTAATATTACTATCCTTCCTGTGAATTTATACTATATTCTATACCTCAATAATTCCTTACATTATATATGATTTGAATACATTTTTGAAGTTTAATTTTAAAAAATTATATTATCATATAGACAGCTGATACATTTTGACACTCTCATATTTGTATTTTAATATATATTATATTAAGCTTATTAAAGAACTAACACTTGTAAAAGAATTCAACAACGGAGGATTTAATTATGCAGACTAAATTTAATTATGTTAAACCAAGCGAATGTAATATCGACTACCACAATCTTATTAATTATGCAAAACGTCTTGAAAATCAGGATATTCCTATGCACAGCCTTATAATTATGCGTGGAAACAATATATGTATGGAAAGCTATTACAAGCCTTACGACAACAATTCACTTCACCGTATGTTCTCTATGACAAAGTCTTTAGTATCTTTGGGCATTGGCTGTCTGTATGGCGAACACAAGTTATCATTAGATGACCATATTGTTGATTATTTTAAAGATAAACTTCCCCAAAATGGAGCTTATGATTATATGAAAATGCTTACTATAAGGGATATGCTTACTATGAGAACGTGTCACGACAGCACCACTTATAAAACTGCTGGCACAACCGACTGGGTGGGCTCATTCTTTACAGTCAAGCCTGTTCATGCACCTGGCACACAATTCTCTTATGACACTTCATCAACTCACGTTCTTGGTGCTCTTATTGAAAGATTATCTGGAATGAGACTTATTGACTATCTTAAAGAAAAGTTCCTTAATGAACTGGGATTTTCTGAAGATACATTTATTCTTCCTGACCCTTGTGGAATTCCTATGGGCGGTTCTGGAATATGTGCAAGACCTGTTGATATGCTTAAAATAATCTATCTTATATCTAAAGATGGTGTATACAACGACAAGCAGCTTATTCCAGCAGATTACATCAAAGCCGCACGAATGAAGCAGAGCGACCCTTATGGAAAGAGCGGTACATTGGAAGAAATGCAGGGTTATGGTTATCAGATATGGATCACTCGCAACGGCGGATATGCCCTCTATGGTATGGCGGGACAGCTTGCACTTTATGTTCCTGATAAGGATATCTATATGGTAACAACCGCTGATACCCTTGGACGTCAGGGCGGCGTACAGTGCATATATGATGCCTTCTGGGAAGAAATCTATAATAAAATTGATGACGAAGCATCTGTTAATAACGAAACCGATGTACAGCTTGCAGAATACAATGCCTTTATTAAAAGCCGTGAATTATTCTGCCTTAAGGACAGCACTGCTTCCTCATATGAGAATTTAATCAATAATGTTACATATGTATGTGATGAAAATATATGCAAAATGACCGCTGTAAAAGTTACAATTCATAATGCAGACAATGCCAGCACGGACACTAATAACACTACCAGAAAATGGGGAACAATAACCTATACTAACGAAACAGGCACACATAGCATTGACTTTGGATTTGGTTATAACATCGTATCTGAATTTCCTATATACAATTTCAGATGTGCTGCTTCTGCTGTTTGGAAATGTGACAATAACCTTCTTATTAAAATACAGATTATAGACTCTGCTATTGGCAACCTCTATATATCTTTATCTTATAAGGATAATTATGCTTCTGTATTCTTAAAGAAATATGAAGAAACATTTTTCAATGAATTCAATGGTGTGTTTGGTGCAATCAGAAGCTTACAGTAACCTGATTGAATATTATTACAGTAACATAACTAACGAATCATATAATAAAATGACATAGCGGCAGTGATTTATTAATTTACTGCTTCTATGCCATTTTTATATCAATCTTTAATTATTATAATGCCAGTGGCGGTATTTCTTTTTAACTCTCACATCGTATTATAATGATAATACTCACGCCTTACCGCTATCGTGATAATCACATTTTATTAATAATTTACTATATCAAGAATTGTGGCAATTCTCTGTGTATAGCTGTGATTTTGTTTAACTATGTTATAACCATTAAGTGCAATCTGTCTGCGCTCATCTTCGTGTGCCAGATAATATTCGGCTTTGCGGCAGCAGTCATTAATGTCCTCATAATACACAATATCTTTTCCATTTTCAAAATAATCTGGAAGCTCAACCTGAAAATTCGTAAGCAGAAAGCCTCCTGCTCCTAATATGTCCCACACTCTTAATGGTATACCCGTCCTTATATTTCTTATTGTCATATTAAGATTAATTCTCGAATTATTAAATACAAGCGGCATATGTGTCATATAAGCTACTGCACCCCTGTAGTCAACTCCTTCCAGCTTACTATCAATCGTGTCTGTATACAAGGCAGTATTATGACCCCTTAACGTCTTTGACAACCTGTTAAGCGTACTTACACGTTCTATATTAGCAAGCTTAAAGCCCAGAAATGTAGACTCAAACACAAGCCGTATATCAGAAAATGCCCTGTCCCCCTGCCTGAAATCTATTATCTCCGACAATTCCTTTAATATATCAACTGTCAGCAAATCGTCTATTATATTATCCCCATATATATTAAGCTGTGCAAGCATTGCTGCATCAAAATACCCCTTCATATATGGCGGCAGTTTATCTTTAATATCATCATAAGAATTCTTATGGTACATACTTCCAACGAATGAAACATCAGCTGCAAACCTCTGCCGGTCTTCTTTGCTCTGCTGACCAATCAGCTTATCAAGCCTTTCTGTATTAACAGCAAGCGGAAGATAGTATACATTTTGGACACCCATCTGCTTTAATTCATAATAAAAGAACTTATCAAATATAAATATATAATTACACGAATTAAATACAGACTGGTGATAAAGAGATATAAGCGGACTGTCTACTGTCCATGCAATATACTTCTTTCCAAGCTTTTCACATACATCTGATATATGTGGAAAATAGTTAAGAGAAAATACTATATCATATTCTGAAATCACATCTGATATCTCTTTCATATCGTGTTCTTTATAGCCTGTGATACTGTTACTGTTGACAGGCTTTTCTTCATACATATCAACGGTATGTCCGAAATATTCAAACGCTTCGGCTACATCACTTTGATTGTATACTTTCCATTTGTACATTAGGATTTTCAAATTGGGGGTCACCTGCTTTTCTTTTAATTTGTGGGAGTGCTTTACAAAACTTTTGTTGTGGTAATGGACGAACGGACGTAGTGTGGCATTAATATATTACCGCTGGGCACGCTCCCGCTACTTGAAGCCGCAGCGGACACTAAGCGGCTAAAGAACAGCCGCTAAGTGCCGGCAGCTTCAACAGTACCCAGCTTGCAATATATTAATGCCACACAACTGCGATTGCCAAACGGAAGTTTTGTAAGTGCTTGCCGTAATTTATTTCGTGGAGTGAGGCTGTTGTTCTCTCGGCTAAGTAGGACTTATCAACGTGTGTAAATTAAGCAGTACCCAGATATAAGGAACGAAAAAAATCAAGGGAGGGTTGCCGGGGTGAGGAGATGGTCCTTTAAACATATTGTGATATTTCTTAGGCTTTCCCTCTACGTCCAACAGCACTCGTACAAGGATGTACGAGTGAGCGAATACGAAACACGGATGTTTCGTCTGAGCGGCTGTGTCCCTATCAACAACCTTCACGGAAAGTCTTAGAAATATCCAATCTGTTTACCTGACCATCACCTTATCCCAGCAGCCCTCCCTTTTTTCGAGCCTTATATAGTCCGGCTAATCCATAACCTCCAGCTTAACACCTTAATATCGTGCCTTATATCGTCCGAAGTCCGACTAACCAAAAGCTGCCCCTCTCGCATTACTCTCGTGTAGCCCTGTCAAGCACCTGAAAATAATCCTCAAAGGTCTTCGCACAACACTCATAATCATCAATTATAATGCCATCCACTCTGAGCCCGATAAGTGCAAATGCCATAGCCATTCTATGATCGGAGTATGTCTTTACAACGCCTGGTTTAACATGTCCTGGAAGAATTTCTATTCTGTCTCTTCCCTTCTTAATATCTATGCAGAGGCTGTTAAGTTCATTAGCAATAGCCTCTATTCTATCTGACTCCTGAAGTCTTATATGTTCAATATTTCTTATAATTGTTGGTGTCTTTGCAAATGGAGCAATTGCCGCAAGTGTCATTGTCTGATCTGAGAAGTCATTCATATCTACGTCTACGCCATTGTATTCACCATTAGCAGGACCTGTAACACTTATTCCTTCATGCTCTTCCTCAACTTTACAGCCTAACTGCTTTAACACCTCAAGGAACTTCATATCACCCTGCATTGAAGTATATCTTACATTCTTAACAAGGGAATAACCACCTGTAAGTGCTGCTGCCGCATAGAAATAGCAGGCTGCTGACACATCAGGTTCAATCTGATATGTACCTGCAACATAATTGTCATCAGCAGGTATCTGATATACAGCCCCTTCGTGTACAACCTCACAGCCGAACTGCTTCATCATATTAGATGTTATTCTTATATATGAGCCATCTGTCTTCTTGCTTGTAATATTAATCTTAAGACCACTGTCAAGCATTGGTGCTGTCATCATAAGTGCACTTAAGAACTGTGTACTCTCACTTATGTCAATTGATACCTCTGCCTTAGGCTTATTACCGCCAAAAGCTGCACCTGTTACCTTTACTGGAAGATGTCCGTTTTTTTCAAGGAACTCAAAATGTGCTCCCATATCTTCAAGTGCATTAAATAAAGGAAGCATTGGTCTTTTCTTCATCTGCTCAGAACTTTCTATTGTATACTGTCCATCAGAAAAAGCTAACATTGCCGTAAGAAATCTCGCTGCTGTTCCTGCACTGCCTACATTGATAACGCCCTCTTTCTTAGGAATATTGCCACTATGTCCTTCTATGATTGCATATTTGTCAACTTCATTTACCTGTATAACATAACCTAATGCTATAAGACTTGAAAGAAAATGTCTTGAATCATCGCTGAATAACACTCCATTAAGTCTGCACTCTCCATCTGATAACGCTGCCATAAGAAGTGCTCTGTTCGTAATACTCTTAGAACCCGGCACTTCAACAACACAGTTAATTGGCTTATTTAACTTTCTTACCTTATATTGTGACATTTTGATTAATACCTCTTTAATTGCTAATTATTATTTGCGTTCTTCCATCTTTGGATAATCCCTATGCCAGCCTACATACTTATAAGCAGGACGAATAATCTTTCCTGCATTGACAAGCTCTTCAAGACGATGAGCACACCAGCCTGAAATACGAGCTGTTGCGAACATAGGAGTAAACATTTCTTCTGGAATACCAAGCATTGAATATACAAATCCACTGTAGAAATCGACATTGGCACATACCGGCTTGAACATTTTTCTTTTGTTCATAATAAGCTGTCCTGCTTCTTTTTCTACTGTCTCATAAAGAGCATACTCCTTCTCCATTCCCTTTTCAACAGAAAGATTTTTCGCAAAGCTCTTAAGTATAACTTCTCTTGGGTCAGAATTAGTGTATACAGCATGACCCATACCATATATAAGACCTGCACCATCAAATGCTTGTTTATCAAGAATTTTATTAAGATATGCACAGATTTCTTCTTTATTATCCCAATCCTTGCAGTTAGCTTTTATATCAGCGAACATTTCCTGAACCTTAAGGTTAGCACCACCATGCTTAGGACCTTTAAGGGAAGCGATTGAAGCTGCCATAGCTGAATATGTATCAGTTCCTGATGATGTTACAACGTGGTTAGTAAATGTTGAGTTATTACCACCACCATGCTCTGCGTGGAGTACAAGACAGATATCAAGAACCTTAGCTTCAAGCTCTGTGAACTGTCCATCATCTCTTAACATATAAAGAATATTCTCTGCCGTTGAATATCCCTTCCTAGGATTCTTAATCATAAGCGTTCCGTCTAATTTAAAATGTCTATATGACTGATACGCATATACTGTAAGCAAAGGCATCTTAGCTATAAGCTGTAACGACTGCCTTAATACATTAGGAATTGATATGTCATCCGGATTTTCATCATATGAATAAAGGCTTAAGATACTTTTCATAAGTGAATTCATAAGATTAGTACTTGTTGCCTTCATAATTACATCTCTGATAAATGCACCTGAAAGTTCCTGTAAATCAGCAAGTATTCTAAGGAAACTGTCAAGCTGTTTCTCTGTAGGAAGATTACCAAATAAAAGAAGGTAAGTTGCTTCTTCAAAACGGAATCTATCTCTTGTAGAGCCTTTAATAATATCCTGGACATTATATCCCTGAAAATATAACTGTCCATCGACAGGTATCTTTCTACCATGAACATTCTCATTACCACATACATCAGATATTTCTGTAAGTCCTGTAAGAACACCATTACCATTGCTATCACGAAGACCCCTCTTAACATCATATTCGATATATAAATTCTGGTCAATGGAGCCTGATCTTGTACACTCTTTAACGAGTTCTTCAAATTCACTTTTATCAACCGTTGTTAGTTCCATCATTTCCTGATTGTTCATTGTAATCCTCTTTTCTGCGCACTCTTTAGTACCTGCCTGATAAATGCCTGATGCGCTAGACATATACCTGCCAGAACATGAATAATTATACATATTCATACGTCATATTATGCGATAACTAATCATATTTTGTCAATTAGTACACTTATTATTTTTAAGGTGTTATTACATTTTCAAAAGATTATTAACTCAATCAGGGCTTTTACTTATTATTATTAATGAAATCTTACATTCATATCCACGAATTCATCTCCGAAGAAATCTCTGTATACAGTATCTGTTATCTCATCCATACAGTCATCTTCTACTTCATCGCCTGCATACAATATTCTATATTCATTACCAAGGAAATAACAGCTTGTATTGCTTAATTTCATTCCATTCTTCTTATAAAAGCCTATTCTCTTAATCATATAATCCTTAGCTGCACCCTCATCTGCATAGTCAGGATTTTCAACCTCTAACATTAAGAGCCTGTCATCATTTACTGCAATATTCTTTAACTCCTGTAAAAATGTTGAACCTAAATGCTTTGAACGCTTATTCTTAACTATCGCAAGATAATCAAGAAGATATACATCTTTATTACTGCATTTTATAAAATACGCATATCCTGCAAGCTCTCCATTATCCTCAAACATTCCATATACAAAATACTGTCCTTGCTCTCTCTTTCTTAACATCTGACTAAGAGGCTTAACCTCTGATGCCGGAAAGTCTGTTACTATATGTTCATTATATATGTCTGTAATCTCGTCAGCCTCTAATATTCTTATGTAAAGACCATTTGCATTATCCTGTGTATCTGTGTTATTAATTCTAACGCTTATATTATCCATTAATATTCTCCTCATCATCCCTAAGTCCCATAACTGCTGTTGCAAGTTCGGTTAAATCTTTATATGTCCCTTCAACAAAGCCTTCCTTATTAATTACAAGGCAGTCATCAGCAGACACGAAAAGATATATATTTTCTGTATCCTGATTCCATTTAATTATATCGTCCCAGCTGAATGTGTCCTTGTCGTCTTCCTCATCGGTTACAACAATATATTCTGCGTCAATATCATATGTAAATGTAATTCCAACCATTCTTGAATATATATTATGGTACTTTCTTTTATTGCTTCTGTCCATTCCAATCATTCCTATATAAAGGAATACAGCCGCAGCACACGCATAAAATATTACCATAAACCAGTCGGCTTCCTCGCTCCCCATAATCTGGAATATAAGATATCTTATACAGCCCATTCCAAATAAAAGTCCGAAGATGTTGTATATCATTTTAAATATTTTGTACTTATTATTATCAAAATTGCTGGCTCTCATTGCCGCATCAATGTACTCTTGTTTAAATAAGGTTCGATTTTTCATACTTCTCTCCTATTGTTTTATGTTATAATGTTTCTATTGTAATGCAGTCCATTTAATTTTACAAGTGGAGTAATCGTGTCTGTGTGCACCTGACACTAAACTGTTATTCTTTAATCTGTGCACAGAAATGAGGTTTAATATGAATAATATTAATAATTCCAATAAATCCAGCCGTGCCGTTGCCTGCATAACCGGTGCAAGCTCTGGTATCGGCCGTGAAATGGCAAAGCTTTTAAGCAAGAAAGGCTATGACCTTATCCTTGTATCTAGAAATACTAAAGAAATGCTTCTTCTCTCACAGCAGTTATCTACAAGATGTGAAATAATAACCTGTGATCTATCTGATGAAAATGCCTGCATTAAGCTTGGCAGGACATTGGCAAAGAAGGATATATATATCTTCATTAATAACGCTGGATTTGGCGACCTTGGAAGCTTTGATAAAACAAGCCTTAATAAAGAATTATCTATGATTAATGTAAATATCAAGGCAACCCATATTCTTACCAAATATATGGTTAGGACTTTCAAGAAAAGAAACCGTGGTTACATTATGAATGTGGCTTCTAGTGCAGGACTTCTTCCGGGAGGTCCATATATGTCTACTTATTATGCTACTAAAAGCTATGTGACAAGTCTTACAAGTGCCATTAATGAGGAACTCCGTGAGGCTAAGAGCAGGGTTCACATATGTATGTTATGTCCCGGCCCTGTTAACACCAACTTTAATAATGTAGCTAATGTGACCTTTGCACTTCCGGGAATATCAGCCACTTACTGTGCTTCTTATGCATTAAGACAGATGTTTCGGGGCAAAGTCACAATTGTTCCTACTCTAATGATGAAGCTTGGCACAACTGTGGCAAAATGTGTACCTAGACAAATGGTTACTGCCATAACTGCAAGACAGCAGAAAAAGAAAATTATGTAATGTACAGGAAATGAGGAAATATGTCTAACACCAAAGTATATCTTGCCCCTATGGAGGGACTTACGGATTATATGTTCCGTAATGCCTTCGATGAATTCTTCGGAAACGGCAAAATTGACAAATATTTTATGCCATTTATATCACCTAACCAAACAGAAAAATTTCTAGCAAAGGAAATGCGTGATATTGACAGAAATAATAATTTAATCAATTCAATACCACAGATAATGACTAATAATTCAGAGGATTTCATATGGACAACCCATATGCTTTTTGATAACTTCGGATATAATGAAATTAACCTTAATGCAGGCTGTCCCTCTGGAACAGTCGTTTCCAAATCAAAAGGCTCAGGAATGCTTGCAGATACTGACAGGCTTGAACGCATACTTTATGAAATAATGTCCGATAATTACATTCAGGACAACAATATAAAAGTATCTGTAAAGACACGTATCGGAATTGAATCACCTGATGAATGGTACAATATCCTTGAAGTATATAATAAGTTCAGCCTTGAGGAATTAATTATCCACCCAAGAGTAAGAACTGATTATTACCGTGGTGATGTTAATAAGGAAGCTTTCAGGCTGGCAATTAAAGAAAGCCGCAACCCTGTATGTTACAATGGTGACATATTTACTCGAAATGATTATATTGCATTTCTTAAAGATTATGCTTATACAGATGAAAATAGCAAATCACCACTGCCACACTGCATAATGCTTGGTCGCGGACTTGTCGCTGACCCAGGACTTATCAATGTACTTATAAGTGATAATCCTTATGAATATGCAAGAAACCTTAAAGAGGATAAAGATAATATGCGAAAGCTCCATAACTATGTGTATGAAGAACGCCTTAAGATAATGTCAGGTGATAAGCACGCTATCCACCGTATGAAAGAAATGTGGTGCTATATGGAATACGCATTTGGTGACTGCAAAAAAGAAGCCAAGGCTATTAAAAAGGCTCAGAAAATGAGCGATTATAAAGATGCTGTAAATGTATTCTTTACTAACTGCCATTTATCTGAGCCTGCACATATTCTATTTTCCAAAAAATTCTAACATTAAAATATATATTATATTCTGTATGATTAATATATATTTACATATATCAGTTATTAAACTATTAAATTACTATCTTAAAAATACGCCTGTCAGTGCCTCTATCATATAAGTTATATCTTTAACACCTGCTGTTTCATATGCTGAGTGCATTGCAAGCTGCGCAAGTCCTATATCGACAGTATTAACTGATACGTGTGAATTAGATATATTGCCAAGTGTTGAGCCGCCGGCTATATCCGACCTGTTAGCATATGTCTGGTATGGGACATTTCTTTTGTCACATATGTCCTTGAATATGGCATAAGATACACTGTCAGTCGTATATTTCTGATTGCCATTAAATTTAATAACAATTCCTTCATTCATATATGGTCTGTTTGTCAGGTCTGCCTTATCTGTGTGGTTAGGGTGTACAGCGTGTGCATTATCAGCAGATACCATATATGATGAAGCTATTGCCATCATATACTTTTCCCTGTCCAGACCATACGCTATACTTATTCTTTCTAATACATCTGATAAAAATGTAGAGTCTGCTCCCTGCATTGTTGTGCTTCCGACTTCTTCATTATTAAATACACAGCATACATTTACTTTATCATAATTATCTGAAATACTATCCAATGCCTTAATATAAGCCATTAAAGATGAATACGCACATTGTATGTCATCTAATCTTGGTGCTGATATATATTCATCGTTGCAGCCCCATATTCTGCCTTTTTCCCTGTTATATAAGAAAAGCTCTGTTGTAAGGATTTCATCTGCAACGCTTTCTTTATCCTTGTCTTCAGATTGTATACAAGACTTTATATACTCATCAAAGTTATCCTTGGCATTAATATCACCAAATAAAGGAAGCATATCCTTCTGTGGGTTAAGACTTGTGTTATCATTGACACTACGATTCATATGTATTGCAAGGTTAGGTATTACAAGCAGGTCCTTATCTGCATTTACAAGATATTCTTTAATGCCTGACCTGCTAACCGCTACTGCACGTCCTGCAACTGACAATGGTCTGTCAAGCCACGTTGACATTATCATTCCGCCATATTTCTCTACATTAAGGCTTATGTAATGTTTATCTGTTGTTATCTCTGGATTTTCTTTTACCTTAAAAGAAGGAGAGTCGCTGTGGCTGGCTGTTATATTATAACCCTTATAGCTTTCTGCCTTTGGCATATTAAAAGCTATAATTGAAGAACCACCTCTTATTACATAATAACGTCCTGACGGATTAATCTTCCATGCTTTACCCTCACTTAAGCGTATGAATCCATTTTCGTTAAGAACTGCCGCTATATTATTAACAACGTGGTATGGACTTGGACTTTTATATATAAAGTCTATCAACTGTTCAGAGTCTTTCTTAAACTGTTCATCTGTAAACTGCATTTTTTACATCTCCATTCCAACTATACATTTTTATTCAGTGCCTGTATTTTTTTATTTATTTCTTCTGAACTTCCCTGTACTGTTTCTTTCTGCCATTTTTTACTTCTTTAATGATATTTTTATTTTTTACTGCTTTTCCTTATCTTTCCTGCTACATAATAATAGATACCAACCGCTGCTGCTATCATTACTACAATAACAACAATCCTTATTGGCATGCTCATATTTAATACATTGCTATGTAAAGCATTATTAGTGCTTCCTGCCTTAATAAGTCCATTATCACTGCTCCCTGTACTGTTATCATCTGAGCTGACAAGCTTCTGCTCATTCTCATATGGATTATCTACAGAATATGTCTTTCTTACATAATTGTCAGGCTTTAAATCTACTGTATAATCATGCACTTCGTTTCTTACAAAATTATCTGTATTAGCAGCAGAAGTTGAATAAAGATTCATTCTTTCACCAGCAACAGCCTTGCAATATGCACGTCTGTCTGTATTATCCTCAAAAAATGTTATCTTTCCATTTATTATGTTGCCTGCAATATCAGCAACATAACTTCCCGTAACTGGATATAATATATAAAGTCCTGTGATTCCGCCTGAATGAACATATCCATGTTCTGATATATAGCCATCAATATTAACTATGCAGTCACTTACATTGATATAGCCATCGGCATATATACCACCCATAAACTGCTCATCTCTGTCAGCAGAATTCTTATCTGCATCTGTACATACAAGTGTAACATCTGCCTCACAACCACTTATATTTCCGTTACCAAAGCCTGCAATACCCGCAGTTCCCCACATAGCTGCTGTTGATTTGAGGGATACATAACCTTCCACTTTACAGCCTGTGATTGTCGTATTATCCATATAACCTGCCAATATAGCAGCTAATATGCTCTTATTACGATTACCATCATCACTCTCGCTTATATTTACATATGCACCTTTTATATTAAGATCCTTAATAACTGCATTCTTGGTTATTCCAAAAAGCCCGGCATAATAAGTATCATATTCTTTAAGGTTTCCATCATAAGCCTTTTCTGTAACATCTGTAACAGTACTAATGTCCATATTGTAAAGTGTATGTCCATTGCCATCAAATGTTCCATTAAAATTCCAAGGCTTCCAGCCGTCTGCCCCAAATACTGACATATCAATATCAGCCATAAGGACATAACTGCCATCACTATTCTTAGAGGCTTCCAACAAATCCTTTGAGGTTCTTATCTCTATAGCCGCTGTGTCATTATCTGCTGCGTAACACACAGCATTTTCTGGCTGATGTACTGCCAGTACGCCTATTACTGCTGCAAGAACTGTAATTAACATTTTCCAATTCTTCTTTATTGTGCCTGTTATCATATATATCCTCATTTCTACGCACATTTTGGCTTATATAACGCTTGTATCAAGTGCGCTGTGACACTTACGCCTATCATTATATTAGGCTGCCACAAAATGCAGCAGCCCAGAATACAATTTACTTATTACTTAATGTTATACTTCTTCTCAAACTCATCAACCGGTATTGGTTTAGAGAAATAATATCCCTGATACATATCACACCCCATCTCTGCTAACATATAGAGCTGTTTTTTTGTTTCAACACCTTCTGTTATAACTTTCATTCCAAGCTTTCCAGCAAGTGTTATTATGCTTTCAAGAATATCAAGTCCTTTCGCCTCATTTTCTGATGCTCTTAAGAAGCCCATATCAATCTTTAATACATCTGCACTTATGTCCTTTAACATATTAAGTGATGAGTATCCACTTCCAAAATCATCAATCTCTATATTAAATCCATAGTTCTGCAAACGCCTGATTATCCCCATATTTTTGTCAAAATCAGACATTAATGCTGTTTCTGTAATCTCTATTTTAAGATTAACAGGGTCAATGTCATATTTATCAACAAGCCCGACAAATGTTTCATATACATCTACAAGATAGAAATCCTTAGTCGATATATTAACCGATATGTGATACTGGTCTTTTCCCTCTTTCTTCCATTCGCTAAGCTTCTTAGCTGCTTTATCCCACATATATCTGTCAAGCCTATATATAAAGCCGGTCTTTTCAAGTACATCAATAAATATTGCCGGAGATAAAAGTCCTCTTTCAGGGTGCTGCCAGCGAACAAGTGCTTCTGCTCCGTATAAATTACCGCTAGAGTCTACCTGTGGCTGTAAGTACATTTCAAACTCATTATTACTTATTGCTCTCTCGAATTCTCCTATAATTCTTCTTTCTTCAATAGAGCTTTCAAAAAGTCTTTCTGTATAATAAGCTATATTGCTCTTATATTCATTCTTAATAGTTTCACTTGCAAGATTAGCCTTATCACACATAATACTTACAGGCTCTTCCAAATCACTTATATCATAAACACCTGTAAAAATGTGCAGATGGAATGAACTATCTTTAAAATAATCCTGCATCCTGTGAATTATAGATAATATCATATCAACACTGAAACTCTTCTTAGGAATAAGCATAGCAAAACGGTCACTGTTAATTCTTGCTGCTATGACATCATCACTGGCATACTCTTTCATTATCTCTGCCTGCTTTACAAGAACTTCGTTACCTTTTTCTATTCCAAATAATTCATTAACGAACTTAAAATCCCTTATATTACTGCATAACATACAATATGGCACATCTGCATTTCTATGAAGGATTTTGTATGTTTCTATGTAGAACTGATCCTTGTTATAAAGTCCTGTAAGCCTGTCATGGGTTGCTTTATACTTCTCTTTCTCAAGTGACTGTATGTCTTCTGTCTTATCATTAAATATGAAATAATCGCATACAAAATTATTCTTATCATCAAATATTCTCTTGTATACAACCTCATAATATTTCTTAATATCGTGAAAAGATACTGTTGTTTCAGTCTTCATCGTATCTTTTCTGTCACTTCCACGCTCATTAAGCCATTCCGAATATTTTCTCTCAACATCAATATATTCTGTTCCAATATTATAAATATTCTTTAATATATCATTACAATATATACATCTTCCCCTGTTATCGAAACACACAATTCCACTATTCATATCTTTAATAATAAGGGACAGCGTATTCTCTATAAGCTCATTAGGTATATATCTTAACGTGAAATAGTATATAAGAATACACATAATTCCGTATGCCGGCATAGACACATCATATATTGACTGTGACCTTATTGTCACAAGGTCAAGAATAAATACAATTAAAAGTGCTATAAATATTATCTCGTATCTGAAACTGTAGAACTTAGATGAGTTCGCTATCATAAACATAAAGGATAAAAGCAATAAAAAGAAAACAAGATAATTATATATAAAATGTGCCTTATAAAAGAAACTGGTCTTCACAAATTCTGTTACAATCTCATAATCATTAATCTCTGTTATAGTAAATATCTGATGATTCCATACATTGGCAATAAGCATAACGCTGTCTATTGCTGAAAATGCAATCATTACCTCTTTAATAAACTTAACTCCATGAAACAATCCTGTATAATATTGCGTGTAGTACATTAGAAGAATAAGAATCCAGTCAAAGCATATCAATGTAAGGCTCTTGCAAAGCGTTGTGATAGTTATTCCTGGAACATATATATACACAAGAAATACTATGCCACAAAATGCTGCAACAGCTTCATATATAAATACTATCTTTGCCAGTCTGCCTTTCTTATTCATTGCTTTATATGAACATATTCCCATAAGAATAATCTCAATAGCAATTAACAATCCATACATTATTCTCATCTGTAATCTGCACTTCCTCACCGTCAGTATAAATATACCTCTTAACTACCATTATTATACATTTATATGCTTTAATTTGTAAATATAAAATCACATAAAATTATATTTCATATAGTCATTTATATATGTGTTTCTTTTCTTCTCATCAACACATTAGTTCCTGACATTATAAGCATACCGGCAGCGTTGAACGCTAATACAAGTATTGCCGCTGTCATTCCTATTCTGTCAGCAAGGAAACCTACTATCTGTGGTGTAACAATTCCGCCTAATGCGGCAATGGCCAGAAATAATGACATTCCTGTTGTTGAACCTTTAATTATATTGCCAACACTTGATACTGTTGTTGGATATATTCCCGCAAAGAAGAAGCCAAGTCCTGCAATAGCTACAGTAATAACTGCAAGATTATGGGTTGCTGTAAGTAATATAAAGAATACTGTTGTAGCAACGCAGTATCCAGATATAAGCTTATTCTTATCAACCTTTGATGATATCTTAGCTGTGAGAAGTCTTCCAAGCATAACCATTATCCAGGTAACCGATACAAGGTTGGTTGCATATGTACTGCTCATTATATCCATGCTCTTAAAATATGTTACAAACCATCCATTTACGCAATTCTCAAGTCCAAGATATAAGAATAATAAAAAGCCCATTATATAAAAAATGCTATTTTTATAAAATGGCTTTGCTTTGCTGTCAGAAGCATTTTCCTTAGCCTTCTTAGACTCCAGCGGCCAGTTATAGTCTATTCTCATCCACACATATAATATAACTGATAATGTTGAGCCTATAATTATTGTATATGCAGCTGCTCTCCAGCCCAGACCAAAGCTTGTGTAAAGCGAAGTAATGAATGGAGCAATAAATGCACCTGCCGCAAATGTCATATGTAAAAGGTTAAGTGCGGCTGGTCTGCCGTTAGAATTATCATTAACAACTGCGTTATTGATTATGCTTACTGAGCCTCTGCCTATTCCAATAAGTATAAATGCCGCATATATAACCGGCACTGGTGGAAGAAATGTTATAACAAGCAGCATTACTGGTATAAATGCTGAAAATACAACAATTGTTGCTTTTCTTCCTATCCGTGAAGCCATCGGTGGATTGACAAAGCTCGCAAGAAGATTGCCTATTGCAAATGCCGATAAAAAACCTCCTGCTACGCTGTAATTAATTCCTGCTTCTTCTATAATATATGGAAGTATTGCTCCAACTAACAATACCATTGCTCCATTTACAAAAAATGAGAAGTAGCACGGAAATAATAATCTGAATTGTGATTTTGCTTTAGTATCCATATTTTCTCCATTCTATTTTCTATTAAACTTCTTTCAACCACTATTAGCTGCTATGAGTCTTCCTTTATTTCTAATAAGCTATCTAATTTATCTTAATTCTCCCTAGCTTTTCTTAAGCAGCTTTCTATAGGTCATATCAATGGCAAATGCCCCAAGCGGTGCTGTTATTATTATTGCTAATACTGCTACTATAAGCACTGTATTGCCACACGCAAGTCCCATTGACAATGGAACTCCGCCTATCGCCGCCTGAACAGTTGCCTTAGGTGTGTATGCAAGCATACAGAATACCCTTTCTTTCAGCTTCAGCTTAGTTCCTGCCATACACAAAGCAACTCCAGCCATTCTGAAAATTAACGCTCCTATTATAATCACGATTGCCGATACACCGGCATATGCCACATAGCCTATATCAACTGTTGCACCTACTAGCACGAACAGCATGACTTCTGCCCATACCCACATTTTATTATACTTCTGTGATAACCTGAAAGCCACCTCTGGTCTGTCCTTCTTAAGTGCAATTCCAATAAACATTACAGATATTAACGAAGCAAATGTAATTGGAGTATTTAATGATGCCTCAACACCAACAAGCAGAAGTGCCACACTTAAAAATATTGCAGCCTTTACTGTATCCCTGATATGAACCTTCTTCCAGACTACTGCCAGAGCTTTTCCTATTATAATTCCTATAATTATGCCAAATATTATTGATACTGGTATATTAACGAAGCTCATAACTGAAACATTGCTGCCTTGTGCCAGTGATGTAAATGCAGTGAACATAACTATAACATAGACATCATCAACAGATGCACCTGCTAATATAAGCTGTGGAATTCCCTGCTTTGTTCCATATCCCTCTTCCATAAGCTTTATCATCTCAGGCACAACTACAGCTGGCGATACTGCTGCCACAACCGCACCTATTACTGCCGCTTCAATCAGGCTTACATCAAGCAGACGTGGTGCAAGTATAATCATACCAATCATCTCAAATGTCGCTGGCACAAAACACATAAGAAATGCCGGTCTTCCAACTTTCTTTAAATCCTCTAAATTAAGTGTCAGTCCCGCTCTTGTAAGAATAATTACAAGTGCTATCTTTCTTATATCTGCCGACACCAGAAGAATTGACGAATCCAACATATTAAGAACATACGGTCCTAATATAATACCTGTAAATAACATTCCAATCAGTCCCGGCAGCTTTACCTTGCGGCATACCCAGCCTGCAGACATTCCAATTAACATTATCAGCGCTATACTTTTTAACATAACGATCCCCTTTTCTGAATAAATATTAGCGCAAAAATAGCTGACAGCTCCTGCGCTTTGCAGAAGTCATCAGCTTTATAATCAAGCGGTTATGAACGAAAGATTTAGCTATTGCTATCTCGTTCCTGGGAGAACCTCATTCCCAGTAATATTCCATCAACTTGTTAAGTATACAATATTGTTGGAATACTGTCAATATTCATAGTAATATATAGGCTTTAAAAGGTAAATTTATTCTATAGCCGGTCCATTTTTTCAAAACTGGCAGATGAAAATTGTAAATATTTATTATATGATGATGTCGGGGGCAAAAGCCCCCGACTTTGATACCTACGAATTGTTCCGTGCTACGCACTCCCACAATTCTCCCCAATATTCACAATCAGAACTTTGCAAATATGTTAGTACTATTCTTAAGATTCTGGGCAATACCCTTGTTTTCTATCATTTTATTGCTGATATTGACTATATCCTCAACAAGATCCTGTGTGCTTATAGCCGCATTATTAACTCCAGCAGCACCATCATCAACTACTGTTGTTATCGTATTGATGGAATGAGCTATTTCATCCATATTTTTCTTCAGGACATCTGTTTTCTCAACGAATTCATCCATTGCATTCTCTATATATGAAGCATTTTCTTTATATTTCACGCCGCCATCAACAAATGTCTGAAATTCAGGAAGAATAGTCTGCTGAAGATACGAAACCAGATTATTAGCATTATCTGATAGATTATTAACAGCAGCAACAACAACCGAGTTAATACTTTGTATCTTGTTGGCAGTTTCACGGCTTGAATCTGCTAACTGACGAATCTCATCTGCCACTACTGCAAAGCCCTTACCCGCTTCACCTGCTCTGGCAGCTTCTATTGAAGCATTGAGTGCTAACAGATTCGTCTGGCTTGATATATTAAGAATATCATTCGTAAGGTTATTTACCTGGTCAACGCTCTTACTATCTTCTATTGCCTTATTAAGAACATCTAATATATTCCCAACCTTTTCACCTGTCTGAACCATATTATATCTGGCATCACTCTCTATTTTTTCTGCATTTGCCTTCATTTCCTTTGAGAACTGATTAATATTATCTGACTTAGTTGCTATAATCTCAACATCTTTTAGTATATCATCAGCATTGTCATTAATAGTATTAACAGAAAGTCCTACATCCTGCATAGTTGCAGATAATTCCTCTGTCATGGCAGATAAATCTGAAGCACTGTCATTGGATTTGACAACACTTCCATCAACCTCAGCAACAACATTTTCCATATAGTTAGTATTCTCTATAATCAGCTTAAGTATTTCCTGCAGCTTATCCATAAAAAGATTGATACCGTTACCAAGGTCTGCTATCTCGTCATTAGATATGACTCTTACACGCTTTGTCAGATCTCCTTCTCCATTATCGATTCCATCAATAATATCCCTGATATCTTTATTGGTTGCGATAATTGGTTTGATAACATACTTCATAACACAGTATATTGCTACAATAATTAATATAACGCTTATAATAATAACTATACCATTACTGACAAGTGAGCTTATATACACACTTGCAAGCCTTTCCCTTGCCTCAGAAGCTGTATCATTGGCATGAGTGCTTAACACCTCTATATCATTCTGGATTGCTGTGCTGCTATCACTTACGACTCCGTTAGCAATAGCATATGCTTCCTCATTCTTGCCTAAAGCACTGTATGCCATAATGTTTCCAAGTTCATATTTCATAGTATTATAATTACTTACTAATGAATTATATGTATCCATATCATCATTCTGGACATATTTCTTATATTCGTCCAGCTTTTTCTCTAATTCTTCCTGATTATCATTAATCTCACCTACCACTGATATCATAGTATTAAGATCTGTTGCAATAATATGTGATAATCCAAGTGTATGAATAACCTGTATATCATTCTTTATTTCACCAAGATCTGAAACACTCATCATACAATTATCTGTTATATCAGCGGCATTAGAGTTAACAGTTCTTATATTGTTTATAGCCATAACATTACATATTATTGTTAAAGCACCTAGTATAAATACCGGCAATAATATCAGTGTCTTCAGGCTCGTCCTTTTTTTATTATTCATGCTTGTTCTCCAATCTTTTTCACATACAGTAAATCAACTTTGATCATCTTACTGCTACTTAACAGCAGAAGCTGTAATTTCATTAACTAATGTATCCATAACTTCCTGATCTGATAAACCACCGTTATTACCACTAAGTACGGTATTAGCAAACTTCTTACAGGCATCCCAGTAGCTGTTTCCTACTCTTTGCAATGTTCCATACTGGGACTGTGCAATGATTGCCTGTATTGCAGCCACTTTTTTGATTTCTTCTGATTCTGCTGCCTTACTGTTAGATGGTCCCTGATTTTTCTCTTTAAACCTAAGTTCCTGATTCTGCTGATTAGTCAGCCAGTCAGCAAGCCTGCATGCCCATTCTTTATTCTTTGAATAAGAATTCACTCCCATCATCTTATAGCCTGTAAATGAAGACATCTGAACTTCCTTTCCCGCAACTGTATATGTTGGCAGCTTACAGGCACCATAATTCTCTCCCCAGGCTTCCTTTACATTCATAACATCCCATACACCACTTATTCCTGCTATAACATCACCACTTTTAATGTGTTCAGCTATATCTCCGTTAGGCATACTTACAAACCCTGGATTAGCTGCTATACTATTGAGAGCCTGTTTTATAGCTGCTCCAGTTATATCACCTGTCTGCGAATTCCAGTTACATTCATTAGTTATACCATCTGGTTTAATAGAAAGACTAAGTCCTGTATTACCGAAAAATGTATAAAGATACCATCCTGAATCAAACTCCATAGCTACTTTTTTATTGTTAGCTGCTGCAATTGACAACATTTTATCTAATGACTTAACATCATCTTCTGAAAAATATTCTTTATTATAATACATAAAATATCCATTATCTGCTGTCATAGGATAGCCGTATAATGTATCATTCAGAGTCGCTGCTTCGACTGACTCCTTTACATTAGCTGCTGCTATTTCATCTGCATTGGGTACCTCTGTCAGAACTCCGCCAGCCGTTAATGATATAATCTGATCATCTGGAAATGAAAACACATCTGCACCATTGTGTACATCTGTAAGCATAACATCACGAACCTGTGAATCTGCCTGGATTTCAACTGTTATATCAAACTCTGCTTCATCTTTATATTGTTCCTTAAAGCTGTCTAGCATTTTGTTCATGACATCCAGACCATCCTTTTCTGTCCACACCTTTAAAGAGACAACTTTATCTGTACCACCTGATAACTCCTCTCTGTTGCCACCTGTTATACCTGCATTACCACATCCAGATAAGACAATAGAAGATATCAAGCCAACAATGCACAATTTCCTTGTTATTCTTTTGTTCATATTAATATACCCCTTTTGTATAAATTTACGTTCTTAATATACCGATTAGAATCTAATAATAAATGTAAAATCGAAATCACAATCCAATTTCCTTTAGATTACTTCACACGAATTTGACAAATCATAATAGAAATTTAATTAACGTACTAATATATTATATATGTTTTAGTATTTATAACAGTATTTGTCAATCATTTTACCTGTTGACAAGCTTATCCTGTACTGTCTTTTCAGTACTTTTGAAAATAGCAGGAATTGAAATAATTATAAACTATTTATAAATTATTAGCACTCGCCTATTGACAGTGCTAATAATTAGGTATATAACATAACCAGAACAAAGGAAAGGGAGTTAAGAAATAGTAATTAAGATAACACCATTCCAGATGTTCCAAAGAAACAAGGTAATAGTTCAGATGAATATGTAATCCTGGGGATTGGTTATTTATATATCCGATCCGAATGAACGAAAGGTTCAGCCGAACAAATAGTTTATTAAAAAAGGAGCGATGACTTATGTTAATGCCTAGTATTTTTGGAGAGAATTTATTTAATGATGATTGGATGAACTTCGGATTTCCTGAAGTTGAAAAAGCTTTGTATGGTAAACATGCCAGCCACGAAATGAAGACTGATGTCAGAGAAACCGATTCCGGCTATGAAGTTGATATTGATTTACCTGGCTTTAAGAAAGACGAAATCAATATACAGCTTGATAATGGATACCTTTCAATCAGTGCCGCTAAGGGTCTTGATAAGGACGAGCAGGACAAGGAAGGCAAGTATATCAGAAAGGAACGTTATGCCGGCTCTATGAGCAGAAGCTTCTACGTTGGTAATGCAATTACTCAGGACGACATAAAGGCTAAATATGAAAGTGGTATTTTAAGACTCTCTGTACCAAAGAAAGCTGCTGAGGAAATTGAAAGTGCTAAGAGGATTGCTATTGAAGGATAATCCGTACAGAAATGTGTGAATTGGACTAATTGATAGTGTACTTAGCATCTGTGACTGCTGTTGCTAATGTAGTCCTTAGCCAAGATATGAGTTGTAATTGAATAATTAAGAAATGCCAGTAACTAAGGTTGAACTTAGAGACTGGCATTTTTTTATATTTTGCCATAACAACCGACAGATTTCTAAAACTACTCATTACTCTATTAATATTACAATTGTTACTCTTCTTAAATATACTGCGCAATAAAACATTTCAATAACATGTAGATTTATCACTACGCTATTTTCTCTTTACAATAGGGAAGTTCATATAATGTATCCGGATCAATATCAATACACTTACAAGCACCTCTATTTCCACCTATATCCCATGCTAATGTATCATTCATAACTGTACATGTATCAGTAAATACCGAAATATCCTTCAATGGTTTAAAAACTTCTTTATCCAACATATTTTTCATATCATAACATACGATTTTTCCATCTTCAAAATACACATATACTGTGTAGTCTTTCATAGGTACTACCTGAACTACCTTCGGAAACATAGACAAACATCTCCTATACAAGTGGATTAATTCTATTTAACGGATTTCCATCTTTTGACAATTCCCAATTCTGCATCAACTCATCTTGATGTAACACACACCACGCTAAAATCAACTTTAACTGTCTTGATGGCAAAGCTCCCTTGATGCATCTAGCTGTATCAATTTCAATAATTGCCTTATTTCAATTATACTCTGCATGAAAATGCGGCGGATTATGATCATCATAATACATTTTAACTCGAATTCCATAAAATAAAGAAATTTCCGGCATTTATTTACCTGCTGATAATCTGATGACAATAATATTTTATATGTAAAATCTTTTTTATTTATTGTACCACAGTTCTTACAAAAAACACCCCAGGACAAAAAGTCCTGAGGTGTAATACACTTTTCTGAAACGTCGTAAGACGCACTGGATTGTTGAAATATTATCTCTTTGAGAGCGTTTTGAGAACGAGAAAAGCCCTGAAATAAGGGATTTGTTGGTAGCAGTGTTGCATACGTGTTATATACTGTGGACTGCCCACACATTCCCTGAACTACTCATAACTTTAACAAAGAAAGCAATCATTATGAAAATACATTTTGCTTATTACAACCAATACAAGAACGGAATTGACATTGCTTTTGATGACAATGTGCTTCTGTTTGTCTCATGTGCTGAAGCAGAAAAGGATCTCCATACTACACCTAACTCTCAAAGGCTTATGGATAACCTTGTTATGGATGAGGATTGGTATCCATAAGAACTCCTATTCTACCTGTAATTAAACTTCTTATATATATTGTTTTATCCATATAACATAAATAAATTATATAATTTTCAACATACCAATGCAATTACATTCAAGTAGTGCTTCTAAAATTACCGTTTTTCCAGCAAAAACTATTAAATCATCAAATTAAATATTTATTGCCTTTCTATAACCTCTAAAATTTTGATCTCTGGAACATGTAATTTCATATTTTAATTTTGGGGTTAATATGTATTAATTTCAGACTGTATTGTAGTAAAAATTGTATTGTTTTTTGTTGCTTGAGACGGCAACAATCCACTATTCAAGACAGCATTTTTAGCAATCTTAATTGCCTCAATCACATATTCTTCCTTGCTATCATATACACATCTTTTTTCTAGATTCGAAATTGTATTCAGCAAAAGTAAATCTCCAGTATTCAAAAAAGCATACTTATCCATTTCTTTATAGTAACTGTCTTCTTCAACATCAAAATCTAAATACTCGAAAAAATCCATCCTAACCGATGATGAACGACGACATTTTCTATAAATAGTTAATACTCTGCATATTTTTTCATACCATTCATATGAATGAATTACTTTTTCTGCATCTATTCCACTTACTAATACCTCAACCGTAGTTTTATCAAACAATTCACTTTTTCCACGTTTTGCACGTGCTGCATATTCATTATGATAGAACGCTGCGTATATTTGAACAATTTTTTCCAGTTTTAATATTTTTTTCTTTTCATACTCTTTCACTTTATTCAAAGCACGCTTATATTCATATTCATTTATTAGTCTTTCCAAGAAATAACCTTTTTCCTCTAGTTCAATTTGCAATGCTCTAACAAATGTATTATTTGCTAAGAAATAACTATCTCTAATTTGTGTTTGTGAATTAAGGAATTCTGTTATTTTTGCTCTCAAATCAAAGTCTGTTGTTTCAATAACCCTAAATTGTAAATAAACATCGTCCTTAATTTTTTCTTCATCATAAGCTTTTTTCAAGCTATTTATAGTCTGACACCCATTAACAACAGAGGCTCCTTCCAAGATTAGATTTTGATTTCCAGTACTGTTTTTACAGGAATCACAAATAAAGACTATTCCATTGTGGTAAAAGAAAAATTTGCTTGATTCATCTCCAATAGCTGTATTGTATATTCCTGTGTTTACATCATTATCACCTTCATATAATCTTATATTCTCATCAAATATTACATCCATTTGTTCTTTACAAGACTCAATTAATTCTTTTGCCGATAAAAAACCCACAAAAGACTTAACATCCTCACCAAGATTATAACTAGGATCCAGTTTTCTATATGTCATTGCTATATCAATTCTCGACTTCTTTTGCATACGATCATAAATATCGCATATATTTTTATGCTGGACAACTTTGTAATTAATTAGATTGCCAGTTTTATCCTTTATCTCTTCAATTTGACTTTCAAGAGCATCTTGAGCTGGTTGAGAAAAAGAATTATTAAATACTACAAATTCCAGTTTATAATCAAATATGCTTTTTTCTTTAACTATATCTCGATATTTCAAAAAAATATCATTACCAACTTTAGGATTTTTCCGAGCAATCAACTTATTATAACCATTGAACATTTTTAAAACTGTTTTTTCATCTATTGCTTTTTCAATATTTTTTTCTCTATCTGGAAATTTGAATTGATACAAAGTCATAACGTCCCCATTGACTGTGATTGCATCAATGCCATTATCACCATTTCCATCTATAATTGTTTCTCCAATTTCTTGTTCAGACACCTTTACATGATTAACTAAATACCAATGAGCAAAAGCCTTAGATAAATTTGTATATTCATAATCTTCTCTAATAATTTCTAATTCACTTTTTATCTTCCCATAATAGACTTGAAATCTTCCAAATACTGCCATATTCTTTCCTCCTAAATTGTTTTAATAACCCCATTCTCCATATCATCAATACTATACACAGTATCCATAACCTCGAATGTTTCTCTCAAATTTCCTCTAGCACTCTTCCATCCAATTCCATCTGTAAACCAAACAAAAGTAAATCCATCTATTGTATCCGCCTCCTGAGAAAGCATTTTATAACTTCTTGCGGTTTCATTTAACTTTGAGCCACCACTTGCATAGAAATTGGTTTCAATTGCATATATCATCTTATCTGTTTTAATGACAAAATCAAACCTCTTTGCTGCTTTACCCTGATTAGAAAGTGCCGATAAATCAATATTCCATCTAGTTTCAATGTCCTTCAGATACATTTCTTTGAAGTAATTTACATTCTTTTTAAATCCTGCTGCCACTATATACTTCTCGACCAAGTCTTCCATCTGATGACCGCCACGATTTTTACGACCATTAGAGTCAAGACCTGTTTCAATACCTAATGCATAATCAACTAGGTTATTCACAATATGATTTGCAATCATATCAAACAATCCAGTCTTACGCATAAATACCTTGTACTGCTCCACGCTGTAATTCATCTGCTTGAAATTATATAAAAATGCACCTTCCTCATCCTGTGCATAAATCTCATTTCCACGAACTGCAAGCAATAATGGAATGCATTTTAATGTTTCTGGATACTTGGTTACAATCTTTTCAAACTCATCTTCTATGTCTTTAGAACCGATTAATGAATTCAGAATATTAAGCTCTACCTTGATTTCATCGACATTCTTAATTACCTTTTCAAAATCTATGTAATAATCATAGCCTGATATACTTGGTCTGAATTTACTCAGCCATTCATCAAAATTTCTATTTGTCATTTGCTACCTTCTCCAATCTTCTCTTAGATATCTCTAAGTATTCTTCACTAACATCAATTCCTATAAACTTTCGTCTGAATCTCACAGCCTCCACACCTGTGGTTCCTGAACCACAGAACGGATCTAATATAATCTGTCCCTCTTCCGTAGATGCCAATACTATTCTTTCCAGCAAATATTCCGGCTTCTGTGTAGGATGCTTTCCTTCTGTTTTCTCAGATGACTTTGTCAATGAACCTGTCCACACATCCTTCATCTGCTTTCCACAATTCATTTCTTTCATTTTATGATAATTAAAAAAATGCCGAGACTTCTTTTCATTTTTCCTAGCCCATAAAATGGTTTCGGTAGAATGTGTGAAGCATCGACATGCTAAGTTTGGTGGTGGGTTTGTTTTCTGCCATGTAATATTATTGATTATCTTGAAGCCCTCCTGCTCCAATGCCATACCAATCGAATATATATTGTGTAATGTTCCTGATATCCATATTGTGCTGTTTGGCTTTAGTACTCTCTTACATAACCCAATCCACTTTCTGTTAAACTTATGTTTTTCTTCGACACTGGTTCCGCCTTCTGAAAGCTTATCCCATGAGCCCTTATTTACTGAAACCATCTTTCCACCCTGACAGGTAATTCCGTTATTACTTAAAAAATATGGCGGATCCGCAAATATCATATCTACAGATTCTGGTTTCATTTTTGTTAGAATTTTAAATGAATCACCTGCAATCAACTGTGATTCAGCAGTCTCATAGTATAATGGCACTTTTTTAGTAAATAAGTTATCCATTATATGTCTCCTTTTTTTCGGAGCTAAATGCAATCTTTATGAACAGATGCATTATCTCCATTTAATAATTGCATATAATCACTTCTTCGCCAACCCTGTTAGATGCATCTGAATTAATCATACGCTTTACGCTTACAACATCTATTTTATAATCCTTATTTCCATATAACTCATTTATCAACTCTGTATTATGATTTGTAAGCATACAGTAGCAGCCTCTGGCAGTTAATTCATCATAAAACTTTGCCAATCGTTTGTGACTTTCTATGTCAAACCCTTCTTTTGTGTAGGATTCAAATGATGTAGGATTCAAAGGTGCATACGGACTGTCTATAAATACAAAATCACCTTTCTTTGCATTCTTACAAGCCTGTTCAAAATCACCATCTTTAATAGTTACTCCCCTAAGATACCCGGATGTAGCCATAATAACATCTTCATCAATAGAAACCCTGCGGCTGTTATTATATGGAACATTAAACAATCCCTTGCCATTAACACGATATAATCCATTAAAACAATGCTTATTTATAAATACAAATAATGCCGCCAGCTCTACATCATATTCAGACCGCATAAGCTTGTCATTATAACATTCTCTGATAAAATAATAATATTTTTTTCCATCTTCCCACATATCATTATCAAGCCTGTTGACCTCTTTCAAAAAAGCATTAGGTTCATTACATATTGTTCTGTATGTGTTAATCAAAGCTTTGTTTATATCGTTAATCAGAGCATTTGCAGGTAGTAGATCAAATATTACAGCACCACCACCTACAAACGGCTCATAGTAATCATTATATTTTTCAGGCATTCTCTCTCTTATCTGCAGAATAAGCTGACGTTTTCCTCCAGCCCACTTCACAAATGGAGCGACACTTGAATTACTCATTTTGATTCCTCTTCTCTAGTCACTAAGTGACAAAATCTCATAAATTTATTATACTTGCTAACATAGAAAATAACAATCAAAACTTTCACTCCATGTGAATCCTATATACTTTCATTACTTCTCAAAGACAAATATATACTCATGTGCAAGAAGCAAAAAATTATTATTCTGTTTTTCCCAGTACCCAGTAGATTTACAATTATGCTGCTCTTTTATGATTATTTCCTTGTTGATAAATCCAACTCGCAAAAAACACTCCATCATACTAAATCCTAACGGAACAACTTTTCCACATTTTCTTATATCACCAATCATAACAGCACACATCTTTCCCTTTTTCAACACACGATATGCTTCATATGCTACCTTATCCATTGCATCTATGAATGGCTTTAACCCCAGCATAGAAATATCCCCTTCTATGCCTTTGCTGTACTTTATGATATCAGCATATGGTGGATGAGTGCAGATAAAATCTATATGAGCATCTTTGATAAAATTCAATTCTGCTGCATTTCCCTCTCGTATATATATTTTTGAACTTGTATCACATTGGAATTGTAAATTTGTTTCTGAAATTGAAACTGACTGCGGATTAATATCTATACCTACCGCATTACGACCTAGTAGTTTTGCCTCAACCAATGTGGTTCCACTACCCATGAATTGATCTAAAATCCAGTCACCTGGTTTAGAATATCGAAGTATCAGATTTCTTGGTACATATGGTGACCAATTTCCTCGATACTTTCCTGAATGCGTTGTCCAACTTCCTCTGTCCGGAAACGACCAGATTGTTGTTGGTTCAAGCTTGAAATTATTTGGTTGTAAACTTATAAGTCATGCCCCCTTTTCATTTCCATTGACTGAAGTATTTTGAAACACCCTCGATACCTTTTATCATGAATGCTCTCATAACATCATTTTGAAACTTAATTTTGTTATCATCAGAAAGGTTGTTAAAATCCTGTTGTATCTCATGTACTTTATGTGCAAACTCTATTACAAATTTATCATATTCACATTTTTCCTGAATTGAATACATTGTAATCCCCACCTTTCATCAATTATATATACAAGTTTACCTCAACTCTGTTAAAAAAGCCATCTCTTTTTTCTTTCACAATAAGTGAATTTGTATATTGTTCATAGCATAAGATAATATTCACAAATAGTGAAAGAGGTGTAGCTATGCATTTTAATAATGATACTGACCTATATCGTACTATAAGTTCAAATATAAAACATTATAGACAACAAGCCAATCTAACACAGATGCAGCTTGCGGAAAAGGCTCAAATCAGTATCAGTTTCTTAATATTTCCAGCTTATAGTCTGATGACAATACTGTTTCAAATGAAAAATCCTCTTTCTTTTCAATAGACTCATATCGCATTTTATCAGCCAGAATTGCAGCTTCCATATTATCCATTCCAGTAGATGCAACTATATCATCAGCATTAGTGTATTTACCAACCTTTTCAAAAAAAGTTGTTATTGTACTCTTTCCTGATCCATTAGGTCCTGCTAAGACAAGTACCATTGGCTTTCTATTCTGCATATTTTCTATCTCCATTTGCATATTCGATATATGCAGCCTTTTTTTCTTTGTCATAACCTGCTATCGGTTTTTTACAGATTCTAGCCTTATTTATCGCTGCCTTAACTGCTTCAACTGCCCTTCTATCCATCTCACTATCAGATACACTAAGTATTTCTTTCTCTTCTTGGCGAAATATAACTTTTATTACTCTTCCATTTTTTTTGCTCACTGTTGTCATAAAAAACATCCATTTCTAAAATAGATATAGCATAATATATTAAATGATTAAAGCAACAATAATCTTCTTTATTTAAAGTACCACAGTTCTTACAAAAAAACACCCCAGGACAAAAGTCCTGAGGTGTAATACACTTTTCTGAAACGTCGTAAGACGCACTGGATTGTTGAAATATTATCTCTTTGAGAACTGAGGAGCACGACGAGCTGCCTTTAAACCGTACTTCTTTCTTTCCTTCATTCTTGGATCTCTTGTTAAGAAACCAGCCTTCTTAAGTGATGGACGGTATTCTTCTGAATCAACCTGAAGAAGAGCTCTTGAGATACCGTGTCTGATAGCACCAGCCTGACCTGTGTATCCGCCACCGTGTACGTTAACGATTACATCATACTTGTCAGCTGTCTCTGTAAGAACTAATGGCTGCTTAACTACAACCTTAAGTGTTTCAAGACCGAAATATTCATCAAGTGATCTCTTATTTATTGTAATATTACCATTACCTGGTACTAAATATACTCTAGCAATACTGCTTTTTCTTCTACCTGTTCCGTAGAACTTTCCGTTTGCTTTCTTAGCCACTGTTAATTCCTCCTTATGATATGTCCTTTAATTAAAACTTTAAAACTTCTGGCTTCTGAGCTGCCTGTTCATGATCTGGACCTGCATATACGTGAAGCTTTGTGTACATCTGTCTTCCTAAAGGTCCCTTTGGAAGCATACCCTTAACAGCAAGTTCGATAACTCTTTCTGGATGCTTTTCCATCATCTCCTTAAGAGTTGTTTCTTTCATACCACCTACATAATCTGAGTGATTGTAGTAAATCTTCTGATCTAACTTCTTACCTGTAACCTTAATCTTTTCAGCGTTGATTACGATAACGTTGTCACCACAGTCAAGGAATGGTGTATAAGTAGGCTTATTCTTACCTCTTAATACAGCAGCAACCTGTGATGCTAAACGACCTAATGTATAATCTGCAGCATCTACAACATACCATTTTCTTTCGATGTTAGATGCACTAGCCATATAAGTACTCATTAGTTTTCCTCCTAAATATTGCTTAAATGCATAATTAATTGTTCTAATTAAATAAATGTTAATATATATTAAATGCTTCTCCGGGGCATATGGTGAAACACCTAATTCTGATTAACTTATGTCAAGGCGCACTTGTCACGCCACATTAAAGAATTATATAACACACAGCCTTGTGTGTCAATCAGAAAATGTATTTTTACCATATAATTTTCAGGAAATTATCCACAAAGATTTTATTCTGCAATATATTTATCAACAGCCTAAGTTAAAAATATTAACTATGTATTAGATTATCACAATTACAAATATCAAGAATTACAGATACTCTATTCTCATAAGCGTAAGTCCCTGCGGTGGTGCTGTCTGACCTGCCTGTGTCCTGTCCTTTGCATCAAGCATTTCCTTTACATACTCTGGATTAAATTTCCCTTTTCCTACCTGTATAAGCGTTCCTGCTATTATTCTTACCATATTATATAAGAAGCCATTACCTGTAACAGTTATTAATATTTCATCACCTTTTCTATCTACATCAAGCGAATATATTGTCCTTACGGTTGTTTCTGTCTGTGTACGCACACAACAGAAGCTTTTAAAATCGTGTTCTCCTACAAGATACGCTGCCGCCTCCTGCATTTTAGCAATATCAATATTCCCTGGTACATTCCATGTATAGTTACGTTTCTTAGGAAGTCCGAACTCCGTATTTAGTATCCTGTAGCAGTATGTCTTTCTTGTATCACAGTGTCTTGGATGAAAATCAGATTCTACCTCATCTGACTGCTGTATTATTATATCTTCAGGAAGGTACCTGTTAAGTGCATATGTGAACTTGTCTGCCGGTATGTTTGAAGCTGTATCAAATACAGCGACATTTCCTAATGCGTGAACTCCTGCATCGGTTCTGCTTGCACCTGTTACATGGACATTTTCACCTGTAAGCGCGTATATAGCTTCATCGAGCTTTTTCTCAATTGTCGGTGCGTTAGGCTGTATCTGCCAACCCGAATAATTCGTACCATCATATGCAACCCTTAATCTTATTCTTTTCATTCACTCCTCCTTAATTTTTTTCACACTTATTATTAATCGATACATACACTTCCTATTAATATCTTCATATACTCGTCATTAATCTTTCCGCGTACTTCTCTCTAATCTCTTTGCATACTTGTCATTAATCTTTCTGCACACTTCTCTCTAATCTCTTTACATACTTGTCATTAATCTTTCTGCACACTTCTCTCTAATCTCTTTACATACTTGTCATTAATCTTTCTGCACACTTCTCTCTAATTCCTCGCTTCTTAACATAAAAGGGACTGCCGCCTCAGACATAATCTATATAATACGCAGGTTAATACAACATTTCCTGACTTCCTACTATATAAATAATGCTTCGTGCTACAGCCCCTTTTAGCGACTTACTATGCAGCTATAATCTTGACAATGATAATAACTCCAAGGTACAGAACCATACTGATATAGGCAATTCTGTCTCTCTTTTCATATTTTAAAGGCTTCATCTTTGTCCTACCCTCTGAACCGTGATAACATCTTGCTTCCATAGCCATTGCAAGCTCATTGGCTCTTCTGAAGGCTGACACAAATAACGGAACAAGTATTGGAACCATTGCTTTGGCTCTCTTTATAAGACTTCCATTCTCAAAATCCGCACCTCTTGCCATCTGTGCTTTCATAATCTTATCAGTTTCTTCTATAAGTATTGGTATGAATCTTAATGCTATCGACATCATCATCGCTATCTCGTGAACTGGTACCTTGATAACTTTAAGAAATCCAAGCCCCTTCTCAAGACCGTCTGTTAAGTTATTAGGCGTTGTAGTAAGTGTCATCAATGATGTGCCTACAATAAGATATATAAGCCTTACAACCATAAATATAGCCATTTTAAGACCCTGATAAGTTATTGTCAGCTTCCATATCTGTATAAGCACGTCTCCCGGTGTCAGAAACAGGTTAAACACCGCACTTATAATAATCAGTATTACTATTGATTTAAGTCCTCTAACCATAAATTTGAGAGGAATTCTGGACATTTTAATAACTACCGCCAATGCTACCGTGACAACAGCATATATCCATATATTCATTCCCATAAACAACGAAATTATAAAGATAAGAGTACCCATAAGCTTAACTCTTGGGTCTAATCTGTGAATGACAGAATCAGCTTTATAATATTGTCCAATTGTTATATCTCTAATCATACAATCTCCATTCCTGCCTGTTAATATTACCGCTACGCCTTTGCATTACGCTTAAAATGTGACAGAATACTTTCTTTTGCTTCCGCAATTGTTATTGCATCTGGATTTACATTTATTCCAGCCCTTATAAGGTCATTCATTATATAAGTAACCTGTGGTGCTGCAAGTCCTATCTGCTCTAACTGTCTGTAATGTCTGAATACATTTTGTGGTGTATCATCATATTTTAATACGCCATCATCCATAACCATAATTCTGTCAACATATTTGGCTACATCTTCCATACTGTGAGATACCAGGATTACAGTAATTCCAGTTTCTTCCCTTAAGTATTTAAGGCAGTCTAAAATGTCATCCCTTCCTTTAGGGTCAAGTCCTGCTGTTGGTTCGTCTAATATAAGAACCTCCGGCTTCATAGCAAGCACGCCAGCTATTGCAACTCTCCTCTTCTGTCCGCCTGACAAATCAAATGGCGACTGATAATAAAGGTTCTCATCAAGCCCAACAAGTCTTAAGCTCTCAAAGGCTCTAAGCTCGTATTCCTGTCTTGATAAACCTAAATTCTTAGGTCCAAAGCACACATCTTTAAATATGTCTGTTTCAAAAAGCTGGTGTTCCGGATACTGGAATACCAGTCCGACCTTGCTTCTTAATTCTTTCATATTAAATCCAGCATCATATATATCTTGTCCATTAAAATATATATGTCCCTCTGTCGCCTTAAGCAGCCCATTAAGGTGCTGGATAAATGTGGACTTACCAGAACCCGTATGTCCTATAAGACCTACAAATTCTCCGTCATTAATTGCACACGACACATTGTCCAGAGCTCGTCTTTCAAAGCCTGTTCCTGCTTCGTATACATAACTGATTTTATCAACAATTATTGACATTGCACTCTCCATTCTAATGTACATTCTGCCCACTGGCAGTAACATCATTTTTATTTATCCAGTCTTTTTAATTCTTCCACTAATTCTTCATTTCTTATTATGCCATCTTTAATAGGAAGACCTGCCTTTTTTAATTCATAAGCAAGTTCCGTCACTTGTGGCACATCGAGCCTCATACTCTTTAACATCTCAACCTGTGTGAATATCTGCCTTGGAGTTCCGTCCATTACAAGCTTTCCACCATCCATTACATACACATAATCTGCATCTATTACCTCTTCCATATAATGCGTTATAAGTATTATAGTAACATTTTCTTTTCTGTTAAGCTCGTGAAGAACATTTAATACTTCTTTTCTTCCAAGAGGATCAAGCATTGCTGTAGGCTCGTCTAACACGATACATTTAGGTTTCATAGCTACTATGCCTGCTATTGCGACACGCTGTTTCTGTCCACCTGAAAGCTTATTAGGAGAAGCACTACGAAACTGATACATTCCAACCGCCTTAAGGCTTTTTTCCACTCTTTCCCATATTTCTTCTGTTGGAACGCCTATATTCTCTGGTCCAAATCCTACCTCTTCATCTACAAGTGTACCAACTATCTGATTATCCGGATTCTGAAATACCATTCCTGCTGTCTGTCTTATTGAAAGTGTATTGCCGCTGTCTTTAGTATCCATTCCATCGACATACACTGTTCCCTCTGTCGGCATAACAAGGGCATTAAGATGCTTGGCAAATGTTGATTTGCCTGAACCATTATGTCCAAGCACTGCAACAAAATCTCCTGCTTTAATATCTATATTTACATTATCAACTGCTGTAGTTATCCCCTCAACATTACCCTCTTCATCTCGTCTTATATATTCAAATGTCAAATTCTTCGCTTCTACTATTCCCATAACAGTCTCCTGTTCCAGTATTCCAGACATTTCCGGACATACTTGCTGATATTATATCTTCACAGTTAATTTCCCTGTAATGATACATTTTTATTCTTTCTTTCAAATAATTGCATATTACTATATAACTTTATAAAAATCAATTTTATATACTAAATTCATTGAAATAACGTGAAAAAATACAAAACTTTCTAATATGTAATTCAACCTTAAAAAAGCGGATATGAGTTACCCCATATCCGCTAATAATACGCAATGATGTAATTATACTAATTCAAGAAGAACTTCCATTGCTGCATCACCTTTTCTTAAGCCAATCTTAACGATTCTTGTGTAGCCACCCTTACGGTCAGCATACTTAGGTGCGATTTCGTCAAATAACTTATTAGTAAGGTCAACAGTCTTAGTATTCTTCTTCTTTCCAGCAGCATCAGCAGGAACTTCTGTTACCTTGTAAAGAACCTTATCCATCTGCTTTCTAGCGTGAAGCTTTGAAGGGAGATCCTTCTTGATTTCCTTCTCTACTGTTTCATATACAGTAACCTTCTTGCCATCAACAACTTCCTTAACTCTCTTGCCATCAGCATCCTTCTTTGCAACCTTAGCAGATACTGTAACTGTTTCGTAGTTGTCCTTTTCCTTAACTGCAAGTGTAATAAGCTTTTCAGCCTGCTTACGAACTTCCTTAGCTCTTGCTTCTGTTGTAACAATCTTACCATTCTCGATTAAAGCTGTTACCTGGCTTCTTAATAAAGCCTTTCTCTGGCTTGATGTTCTACCAAGCTTTCTATACTTTGCCATTGATTTAACCTCCATTTGTAACGTCTATACACGCGCATATGGTCTTACTGTATAGATGTTTTTTCTACAAACTCTAATATTACGCTTTAATTTTTAGTCTTCACTAGATCTAAGATGTAAATTTAACTGCTTAAGCTTTAAAAGCACCTCATCTAAAGACTTCTTACCAAGGTTTCTAACCTTAATCATATCATCTGGTGTCTTATTGCAGAGTTCTTCAACAGTGTTGATACCTGCTCTTCTAAGACAGTTAGATGAACGAACTGATAATTCAAGGTCTTCAATACTCATTGAAAGAACCTTAGTTGACTCATCAACCTGCTGTTCAACCATAATCTCTGCGTTAGCAGCATTCTCTGAAAGGTTAATGAAGCCCTTAAGATGCTCACTAAGAACCTTAGCTGCAAGACTTAATGCCTCATCTGGAGCTATTGTTCCATTAGTGAATATATCAAGTGTAAGCTTGTCAAAATCTGTATCCTGACCTACTCGTGTATTCTGAACAGCCATATTAACTCTCTCTACTGGTGTGTAGATTGAATCTACAGCAATAACGCCAACTGGCTGGTCTTCTTTTTTATTTCTTTCTGAACTTACATAACCACGTCCGTTAGTGATTGTAAGTTCCATAATTAACTTGCTGTCTGCACCATTAAGATGTGCAATAACAAGATCTGGGTTAATAATCTCTATATCAGGGTTTACCTGAATATCAGATGCTCTAACTACACCCTCGCCTACGAACTCAATATGAGCTTCCTTAGGCTCAACGGAATTACCATTGTTCTTGATTGATAACTGCTTGATGTTCATCACTATCTCAGTAACATCTTCCTTAACACCAGGAATTGAGCTGAATTCATGAAGAACGCCCTCAATCTTGATACTGCTTACTGCTGTACCAACTAATGAAGAAAGCATAATTCTTCTTAAAGAATTACCAAGAGTAAGTCCATAACCTCTTTCGAGCGGTTCAACGACAAATCTACCATACTTTCCATCTTCTGACTGCTCAGTCATCTCAATCTTTGGCATCTTGAAATTAAAATCTGCATCAACCATGTATAGCCCCTCCTTTTATGGGTTTTAATAAGTTTATTCCTTCTATCCATAAGACAACAGAACGCATATATAGCATTCTGTTGTCTTATATAAACGTATCTGTCCACAAGCAACCTGCAAACTGAAACGTCTAAACATTTAATTAATGGATTACTTAGAATATAACTCGACGATAAGCATCTCGTTTACAGGAACGTCAATAGCTTCTCTTGTAGGTAATGACTTAACAGTACCCTTAAGTGCTTCCTTGTCAGACTCTAACCACTCTGGAACTAATCTTCCGTTAGTAGCTTCAAGTACTTCCTTGTATCTAGCACAAGACTTTGACTTTTCTCTGATTTCAATAACATCTCCAGCCTTAACTAAGTATGAAGGGATGTTTACACACTTGCCATTAACAAGTACATGCTTGTGGTCTACGATCTGTCTTGCTTCTTTTCTTGTTCTAGCAAAACCTAATCTGAAGATAACATTATCAAGTCTGAGTTCAAGAGTAATCATAAGGTTCTCACCAGTCATACCCTTCTGCTTCTCAGCCTTCTTATAATAATTTCTGAAAGGCTTCTCTAATACGCCATAGATGAACTTAGCCTTCTGCTTTTCGCGAAGCTGTAATCCGTATTCGCTGATCTTTCTTCCAGCATTCTTAGCCTTTCTTCTAGACTTCTTATCTATTCCTAAATATAAAGGATCTAAATCAAGAGATCTACATCTCTTGAGCACAGGTGTTCTATTAACTGCCATTGTAATCTTACCTCCCTAAATTAAACTCTTCTACGCTTTGGTGGACGACAACCGTTATGTGGAACTGGTGTAACATCCTTAATACTTGTAACTTCGAGACCACAAGCTGAAAGGGCACGAATAGCTGCCTCTCTACCTGAACCTGGTCCCTTAACCATAACGTCTACAGACTTTAATCCGTGAACTAAAGCAGCCTTTGTTGCTGTCTCTGCTGCCATCTGTGCTGCATATGGAGTAGACTTCTTAGATCCTCTGAATCCGAGTCCACCTGCTGATGCCCAAGATAAAGCATTACCTTCTGCATCTGTTAAAGTAACGATTGTATTATTGAAAGATGACTGAATATGTGCCTGTCCTCTTTCAACGTTCTTCTTAACACGCTTCTTTGTCACTTTTTTTGTAACTTTCTGAGCCATGATAAATAACCTCCTGTGAGTTTAACAATTTAACAATTATTATTTCTTCTTATTAGCTACTGTCTTCTTAGGTCCCTTGCAAGTTCTTGCATTAGTCTTAGTCTTCTGACCTCTAACTGGAAGACCCTTTCTATGACGAATTCCTCTATAACATCCGATTTCCTTTAATCTCTTGATGTTCATGGCAACTTCTCTTCTTAAGTCACCTTCTACTAAATGCTCTGGATCTGCATCTATAACTTTAGCGATCTTTGCAACTTCTTCATCTGTTAAATCCTTAACACGAGTATCTGGATTAACACCAGCCTCTGCAAGAATCTTAGTTGCTCTAACTCGTCCAATACCATAAACATAAGTAAGTCCGATTTCGATACGTTTTTCTCTTGGTAAGTCTACACCTGAAATACGAGCCATGTGTTCTTTAACCTCCGTTAATCAAATATATATGTTATTAATAAATTACCGTGTAGTGATTATACATACGCAGCCCGTCAGTTGCCTGCCGTCTGAAATGTGTGCGTTGCCATAACAACTACTATATAAAATAGCAATGTCCACCTTACAACTTAGCCGGGTGGTTCATCGCTGCAGCCGCAAAACTACATTGTCTGTCTATCATAGTGATTAGATAGAACAAACATCAATGTTATGACATCAACTAGTGATATCGATATCATAACGCACAAACATGAGAAGTATCAGCTACTTCTCTCCATAAGGATTAACCCTGTCTCTGCTTGTGCTTAGGGTTCTCACAAATAATCATGATTCTACCCTTTCTCTTAATGACTTTGCATTTTTCACAAATTGGTTTAACTGATGATCTAACCTTCACTGCAAAAGCCTCCTTTCAGACAAGTTCGTTGACTATTATAGCATAGTCATATTTTTAAATGCAAGCTAAAATTGCAATTTAAAACAAAAAAATTTGCACAAAAATATTATATATTTTTAGATGTTTTTTGAAATAATTACTTATCTCTCCAGATAATTCTTCCCTTAGTAAGATCATATGGAGAAAGCTCTATCGTTACCTTATCGCCTGGAAGAATTCTGATAAAGTTCATTCTTAACTTTCCACTGATAGTTGCAAGTATCTGATGTCCATTCTCAAGTTCCACCTTAAAAAATGCATTAGGTAACTTCTCAACAACTTTTCCTTCGATTTCTATTACATCTGCCTTTGACATATTTGCCTCCTTATTATTAAATCTCTGTTTGCTTTACCTGTTATTATACTTCTTAATTGCAAGTTTAATATCTTCATTGGTCAGCTTAATATTACGACTTATCTTGTCTTTTATTGTATCGTCACATATTTTGATAAGCTGAATATGTTTTAACTTTTTCTTTTTAGGCTCATCAACCTGCCTGAGCCTGCCATCAGTTACATATACATATTCATTATCAACACCTGTAATAACATATGTTAATCCCTTATCGTGCCCTGCTAATGATGTAGCAAAATATCCTATATAATTATTCAAATCCTGCCCTCCATTATCAGTTATTCTACTAATGATAGTATTTCTGGTCCAGCTTTCGTTACAAGCACAGTATTCTCATAATGTGCTGATAATGAATGGTCAAATGTTGATGCTGTCCAGTCATCATCTAACCATCTGACTTTATAATCGCCTGCTGATACCATAGGTTCAATCGCAAGTGTCATCCCCTCATAAAGCCTGATACCTCTTCTGTCCTGTCTGAAATTAGGTATCTCTGGTTCTTCGTGAAGTTCTGTTCCTATTCCGTGACCTACAAGATCTCTGATAACTCCATATCCAAACAACTCATTATATTGTGCAATTGCATTGGAGATTTCATATAAGTGGCATCCTTCTTTGGCATATTTAATACCCTCGAAGAAACTTTGTCTTGTCACTTCTATCAATTTAGCCGCTTCATCGCTTATCTTTCCAATACCGTAAGTTCTTGCGGCATCAGAATGATAACCCTTGTGTATCACTCCTGCATCAAGGCTTACTATGTCGCCTTCTTTTAATACACGCTTCTTTGATGGAATTCCGTGTACTATCTCGTCATTGACTGATACACATATTGCGGCTGGATACCCCTGATATCCCTTAAATGAAGGAATACATCCGTAGCTTCTTATCATTTCCTCGCCAATCTTATTAATATGATAAGTTGTAACACCCGGTTTACATTCCTTTTCAAGTTCATTAAGGACTGTTCCAAGTATCTTGCCAGCTTCTCTCATTAATTCGATTTCGCGTTGTGATTTAACTGTTACAGACATATTCAGCCTACTTTCCTAAAACATCAACAATTGCATTAAATACATTTTCCATTGACTGTGTACCATCAACCTCAGCTAATACACCCTTCTTTGAATAGTAATCAATCAATGGCTGTGTCTGCTCATGATATACAGATAACCTGTTCTTAACTGTTTCTGGCTTATCATCATCTCTTAATATAAGCTTTTCACCACAAGCATCACATATGCCTTCAACCTTAGTAGGATTGAACTCGATATGGTATGTTGCACCACAACCAACGCAAGCTCTTCTTCCTGACATTCTGTTGATAATATTTTCGTCTGGAACTTCTACGTTAATAGCGTAGTCTACTGTTTCATTATTAGCAGCAAGTGCCTTATCAAGTGCTTCTGCCTGAGGTATTGTTCTTGGGAAACCATCTAATACGTATCCATTAACACAGTCAGCTTCCTTAAATCTATCCATTATAAGGTCTACAACTAATTCGTCTGGTACAAGCTCACCCTTGTCCATATATGTCTTAGCTTTCTTGCCAAGTTCTGTATTATTCTTGATATTTGCTCTGAAAATATCTCCTGTTGAAATATGAGGAATTGAGTATTTTTCAGCTATTTTCTTTGCCTGTGTTCCCTTACCAGCTCCAGGAGCTCCTAACATAATAATCTTCATATGTTTACCTCATTTCTTTTTTATATACAAAGGACTCGCCCAACATTACTGTCAGGCAAGTCATCTAATACTTATAAGCTATTCGCTTAAGAATCCTTTATAATAACGATTAACCATCTGCGATTCAATCTGCTTTAATGTTTCAAGTACAACACCAACGATGATGATTACTGATGTTCCACCAAATGAAACGCTTGCATTAAAGAACCCTGTACACATAATAGGTATTAATGCGATGATGAGTAATCCAACTGCACCTACGAATACGATGTAGTTTAATATATTATTAAGATAATCACTAGTAGACTTACCAGGTGTTATACCAGGAATAACTCCACCAGCTTTCTTTAAGTTATCAGCTACTTCAATTGGATTAAATGTAATTGATGTATAGAAGTATGCAAATATTATAAGCAATACAATATACAATATTAACCCAATAGAATACTTAGGTGCTGATATTCTGCACCAGTATGAAGAGCTTAAATATCTGGTCCATTCGTATGACTTTCCAAATAACTGTGCAATAATTACAGGGAACTGCATAAGTGATGATGCGAAAATAACAGGCATTACACCAGCAGTATTAACCTTTAAAGGTATGTTAGTTGACTGTCCGCCAAATGTCTTTCTGCCACTAACCTTCTGTGAATACTGAACAGGAATTCTTCTCTCTCCATCCTGTAAGAAGCATACTAAAACTACCATTACAACAAGAATTGCAATAATAATTGCAGCTGCTAATACACCCTTTGCAATAGTTCTAGGTGCAACAAATGTGCTATACAACGTAGCAAAATCACTTGGCATACCAGAAATAATGTTAATTAAAAGTACAATTGAGATACCATTACCAACACCATTTTCGGTAATTCTTTCACCAAGCCACATAAGCATTGCAGAACCTGCTGTAAGTGCTGCAACAACTACGATTATGCTTACAATATAATGCAATGTACTAAAGCCCTGATATCCCTTGATAAGTCCAGATCTACCAAAACCTACAGCCATAGCTATACTCTCTATAAGAGCGAGGGCAATTGTTACATATCTTGTAATTGCTGCAATCTTCTTTCTACCATCTTCACCTTCTTTTTGCATTTCCTCTAACTTAGGAATTGCAATAGCAAGAAGCTGCATAATAATAGATGAAGTAATATATGGCGTTATGCTTAACGCAAAGAGGGACATTCTTTCGAATGAACCTCCTGTAAATGCGCTAAGATAGCTCAAATCACCAGTATTAATTCCACTAAGTAAGCTACTGAAATACTCTGTATCTACTCCCGGAATAGGAAGCAAACTTCCTACTCTAACAACAACAAGAATCATAAGAGTATATAAAATCTTTTTTCTTATGTCTTTGTTCTTAAAAGCGCCTACAAGTGTCTTTAACATATTAGATCACCTCGCAAGAACCACCAAGAGCTTCGATCTTTTCCTTTGCAGAAGCACTGAAAGCGTTAGCCTTAACGTTGAGTTTCTTTGTGAGTTCACCATTAGCAAGAATCTTAATACCATCCTTAGGATTTTTAACGATACCTGATTCAATTAATGTATCAACTGTAACTTCTGCACCATTATCAAATCTTTCTAATGTGCTTATGTTAATAGCAACAAATTCCTTACGGTTTCTGTTAGTGAAACCTCTCTTAGGAATTCTTCTATATAATGGCATCTGGCCACCTTCGAAACCTGGTCTTGGTGCTCCTGAACGAGCTTTCTGTCCCTTATGACCCTTACCAGCAGTCTTGCCGTTACCTGAGCCATGTCCACGACCTCTTCTGAAATTATCACTCATTACTGAGCCCTCTGCTGGGCTTAAATTAGATAAATCCATCTTTGCACCTCCTTATCCGATTTATTAATTAAATTTCTTCTACCTTTAACATATAACCAATCTGCTGAATCTGTCCTCTTGTTGAAGCATTGTCTGGAAGTTCTACTGTCTTATGCATCTTTGTAAGACCCATAGCTTCAACAGTTCTTCTATGCTTTGGAACAGCACTGATTGGAGACTTAACTAAAGTTATTCTTAACTTTTTATCAGCCATTTTAACCTCCATCTGTCAATAACGACTATATCAATGTTTATTTGTTAATTAGCCAAGGATCTCGCTAACAGACTTTCCACGAAGTCTTGCAACTTCTTCTGGAGTCTTCATAGACTTAAGACCTTCTATTGTTGCTAATACAGCATTCTGCTTGTTATTAGAACCAAGTGACTTTGTACGGATATTCTTAATACCTGCAAGTTCAAGTACTGAACGAGCTGGACCACCTGCGATGATACCAGTACCTTCTGGAGCCTTCTTAAGAAGAACTGTTGCTCCTCCGAACTTTCCGATGAAGTCATGTGGAACTGATGAATTCTCGTCCATAGGAACTTCTACTAAATGCTTAATGGCATCTTCTTTTCCCTTACGGATAGCTTCAGGAACTTCAGCTGCCTTACCAACACCAGCGCCAACATGTCCGTTGCCGTCACCAACAACAACTAAAGCTGCAAAACGCATGTTACGTCCGCCCTTTACAACCTTTGTTACACGCTTGATTGATACTACATTATCTCTTAATTCTAAATTGCTAGCATCAATTATTGTACGTTTCATACTGTTTGTTTCTCCCTTCCGCTTAGAATTCAAGGCCAGCTTCTCTTGCTGCCTCTGCTAATGCCTTTACTTTACCTTCATATACAAATCCGCCTCTATCATAAACGACAGTTGTAATACCTTTTTCTAATGCCTTCTTAGCAACTACTGTACCAACTACTGTAGCAGCTTCAACGTTATTAGTCTTTTCAAGTTCTGCCTTTACGTCCTTATCAAGTGTTGAAGCAGAAACAAGTGTCTTACCAACTGTGTCGTCAATAATCTGAGCGTACATATGATTATTGCTTCTAAATACAGCTAAACGTGGTCTTTCTGCTGTACCGCTGAAACGATTACGTAATTTTCTATGTTTATTTTCACGAACTACTGTTCTTGACTTCTTACTAACCATTTTGTATTCACTCCTTTAATTATTTCTTACCAGTCTTACCAACCTTACGTCTAATAACTTCATCAGAGTACTTGATACCCTTGCCCTTATATGGCTCTGGAGCTCTCTTAGCTCTGATTTCAGCTGCGTACTGGCCAACTTTTTCTTTACTAATACCTTTTACGATGATAACGTTAGTACCATCAACAGTTGTTTCGATTCCTTCTGGATCTTCCATTTCAACTGGATGAGAGTAACCTAAAGCTAATACAAGCTTCTTACCCTGCTTCTGAGCTCTGTAACCAACACCGTTGATTTCAAGCTTCTTCTCATATCCTTCTGTAACACCGATTACCATATTATGAATTAATGTTCTTGTTAATCCGTGTAATGACTTCATCTTCTTTAAGTCGTTAGGTCTAGAAACAACGATTTCTGAACCTTCCATCTTAATGTCCATCTCTGCAGGTAAAACTCTTTCAAGTGTACCCTTAGGACCCTTTACAGTCACTTTGTTATTTTCTGCAATCTCAACAGTAACACCTGCTGGGACAGCGATAGGCATTCTTCCTATACGTGACATGCCGTGCACCTCCTAATTTTGATTAAGAAAACACTTTAAAAATAGGAACGTGTTTTCTTTGTGAGTGAGTATCTATTATAAATTACCAAACGAAGCAGAGAACTTCTCCACCAACGCCCAGCTTTCTAGCTTCCTTATCTGTTACAACACCTTTGTTTGTTGAGATAATTGCAACACCAAGACCACCGAGAACTCTTGGAAGTTCATCCTTGCTAGCATAAACTCTAAGACCTGGCTTAGAAATTCTCTGGAGACCTGAGATAATCTTTTCATTCTTATCAGCACCGTACTTTAATGTAACACGGATGTCGTTGAAATTACCATTCTCAACAAGCTCATAAGACTTGATATAACCTTCATCTAAAAGAATCTTAGCTATAGAAAGCTTCATCTTTGAAGATGGGATATCAACTGTGTCGTGCTTTGCTGTGTTTGCATTACGAATTCTTGTAAGCATATCTGCAATTGGATCTGTCATTTTAAATGTTCCTCCTTAAATAATTCACTGGTTTCCCTTACCGGGACTACGTCAATTGTTCATGCATATATAGCATACGGCAGTACGCCGTATAACTATGTTAATGCATATATATCAAGGTAATAGTGGCAAACCACTGTTGATTAATTACATATTGTAATTATCAATTCATCTTACCAAGATGCCTTCTTAACTCCTGGGATCTGACCCTTGTAAGCTAATTCACGGAAGCAAATTCTGCAGATTCCGTACTTTCTTAAAACAGAATGTGGACGACCACATATTGTACAACGTGTATAAGCTCTTGTAGAGAACTTAGGTGCTCTCTGCTGCTTAACCTTCATTGAAGTCTTAGCCATTAAAATTTACCTCCTATAATTAATTCTTGAAAGGCATGTTGAACATTCTAAGTAATTCACGTGCCTCTTCATCTGTATGAGCTGTTGTTGCAATAATAACATCCATACCTCTTACTTTGTCAATCTTATCGTATTCGATTTCTGGGAAGATAATCTGCTCTTTGATACCTAAAGCATAGTTACCTCTTCCATCAAATGATTCAGCGCTTACGCCTCTGAAGTCACGAACTCTTGGTAATGCAAGATTAACAAGTCTGTCAAGGAATTCGTACATCTTCTCACCACGAAGTGTAACCTTGCATCCGATTGCCTGACCTTCTCTTAACTTGAAGTTAGCAATTGAATTCTTAGCTCTTGTAAGAACTACCTTCTGACCTGAAATAGTCTCGAGTTCTTTAACTGCTGCATCGAGAAGCTTTGAATTTTCTTTAGCTTCACCAACACCCATATTTATTACGATCTTGTCGATCTTTGGAACCATCATTGGGTTCTTGTAACCGAACTTATCTGTCATTTTTTTAGTGATTTCGTTTTCGTATAAATCTCTAAGTCTACTCAAAATTATTGCCTCCTTCCTTTATTAATCGATAACTTCGCCAGTTGCCTTAGCAACACGAACTTTCTTACCATCCTTGAAGTCATAACCAATCTTAGATGTCTTATCACCCTTAACTACATAAGCGATATTAGATATATCGATTGGTGCTTCCTGGTGGAGAATTCCACCCTGCTGATTAGCTGCACTTGGCTTAGCATGCTTTGTTACCATGTTAACGCCCTCAACTAATGCTGTATGGTTCTTAGCATTTACAGACATAACCTTGCCTGTCTTGCCCTTGTCTTTACCTGCGATTACCTTAACAGTATCACCTTTTTTAATTCTTACAGCTGACATTGTGGTACCTCCTATAATACTTCTGGAGCAAGAGAAACGATCTTCATAAACTTCTTTTCTCTTAACTCTCTAGCTACTGGTCCAAAGATACGAGTTCCCTTAGGAGTCTGATCATCCTTGATGATTACAGCAGCATTTTCATCAAATTTAATGTATGAGCCATCTTTACGACGTGCGCCCTTTACAGAACGAACAACAACGGCCTTAACAACATCGCCCTTTTTAACAACGCCGCCTGGTGTTGCTTCTTTAACAGTAGCGACAATCACATCACCGATATTTGCATATCTTCTTGTAGATCCACCCATAACTCTGATGCAAAGAATTTCTTTAGCACCTGTGTTATCGGCAACCTTAAGTCTGGTTTCCTGTTGTACCATAATACTACCCCTTTCAGTAATATCAATTCTAATTCTAAATTGTTAAAATTATTTAGCTCTGCTGATAATTTCAACTAATCTCCATCTCTTATCCTTAGATAAAGGTCTAGTTTCCATTACCTTAACAACGTCACCGATTAAACATTCGTTGTTCTCATCGTGAGCCTTTAACTTGTATGTTCTCTTTACAATCTTGTTGTAAAGTGGATGCTTAACGTTATCTTCTACAGCAACAACAATTGTCTTATCCATCTTATTGCTGATAACTTTACCTGTACGAGTTTTTCTTAAATTTCTCTCTTCCACAGTTATTCTCCTTTCTTAGGAAATACTTACACATTTATAAATGTAATTTAAGCATTCTTCTGAGCAATTACAGTCTGAATTCTAGCAATGTTCTTTCTAACTTCTTTAATTCTGCTAGTGTTATCTAACTGATTTGTTGCGTTCTGGAATCTTAAATTGAAAAGTTCCTTCTTAGCAGCTACTAATTCTTCATTCAATTCTGCAGCTGATTTTGCCTTTAAATCTTCTACATACTTATTAATTTTCACTGTTATCACCGCCTTCTAAGTCTGCACGTGAAACGATCTTGCACTTGCAAGGAAGTTTATGAGTTGCAAGACGTAATGCTTCTCTTGCTGTTTCTTCAGGTACACCTGAAATCTCGAACATAACACGTCCAGGTTTAACTACTGCTACCCAGCACTCTAAGTTACCTTTACCTTTACCCATACGAACACCGATAGGCTTACCTGTTACCGGCTTATCTGGGAAAATCTTTATAAATACTTTACCGCCACGCTTAATGTATCTTGTCATAGCTACACGGGCTGCTTCTATCTGGTTTGACTTGATCCAGCATGGTTCTGTTGCAACGATACCATATTCACCATTAGTGATTCTGTTACCTCTTGTTGCCTTACCTGCCATAGAACCACGGAACTGTCTACGATGTTTAACTCTCTTAGGTAGTAACATTACTTATCGCTCCCTTCCTTGTTAGTCTTTGTTGGAAGTACCTCACCTTCATAGATCCATACCTTAACACCAACTTTACCATAAGTTGTGTTAGCTTCTGCAAATCCGTAATCGATATCTGCACGAAGTGTCTGAAGAGGAATTGTACCTTCGCTATAGAACTCTGTACGAGCCATATCAGCACCGCCGAGACGACCTGAACAAGATGTCTTAATACCCTTAGCACCCTGCTTCATTGTTCTTCCCATGCAAGACTTCATAGCTCTTCTGAAAGAGATACGATTCTCTAACTGCTGTGCGATGTTCTCAGCTACTAACTGAGCATCCTTATCTGGTCTCTTAACTTCTTTAATATCAATGCTAAGTCTCTTAGCACTTGTAAGCTTTTCAACCTGCTTCTTGAGTGCTTCTATTTCAGCACCACCCTTACCAATAACAACACCTGGCTTAGCTGTGTGAATGATAATCTTTAATCTATCTGAAGCTCTTTCTGTTTCAATCTTTGAAATTCCTGCAGCATATAACTTATTCTTAAGGAATTTTCTAATGTTATAATCTTCTACAAGGTTATCTGCAAAAGTTTCTTCTGCATACCACTTAGAGTCCCAGTCTTTGATAACGCCGACTCTTAAACCATGAGGATTAACTTTCTGTCCCATAAAATCTCCTTTCTATTCTTTAGGAAATGCAATTATCTTTCATTTAATATTACAGTGATATGGCTCATTCTCTTTTCGATTCTATAAGCTCTACCCTGTGCTCTTGGATGGACTCTCTTCATTGTTGGTCCCTTGTTAGCGTAGCATTCTTCTACATATAACTTGCTTGGGTCCATACCGTTATTGTTCTCTGCATTAGCAGCAGCTGACTTTAATAACTTCTCTATAAGTGATGAAGCATATCTTGGGTTGTACATAACGATACCAAGTGCTTCTTCAAGGCTCTTGCCTCTAATAGCATCTAATACGAAACAAGCCTTCTGAACAGATACTCTTGCGTAAGATAACTTTGCGCTTGGTCTTGTGTCCTTAACAGCGTTTCTTTCACGTTTAATCTGGGATCTATGTCCTTTAGCCATCGATTAAACCTCCTTTCAAATAATACAAATTATCTACTCTTCTTTTCGTCTTTGCCGTGTCCTCTGTAAGTTCTTGTAGCAACGAACTCACCGAGCTTATGACCAACCATATCCTCTGTAACATATACAGGAACATGCTTTCTTCCGTCATGAACTGCAATTGTATGGCCTACGAATGAAGGGAAAATTGTTGAACGACGTGACCATGTCTTAATAACCTGCTTGTCGTTTGATGCGTTTAATGCATCTACCTTCTTAAGTAAGCTTTCGTCCGCGAATGGTCCTTTTTTAAGTGAACGAGCCATAGGTTGAAACCTCCTTATAATCTATCAAATCTTAGTTAAATGTTAATTAAAATGTACTATTAATTACTTAATAGCCTTTCCATCTCTTCTTCTTACGATAAGCTTGTTAGAAGCTTTTTTCTTCTTACGAGTCTTAAGACCCATAGCAGGCTTACCCCAAGGTGTCATTGGGCTTGGACGACCAACTGGTGCTCTACCTTCACCACCACCGTGTGGATGGTCGTTAGGGTTCATAACAGAACCACGAACTGTAGGTCTGATACCCATATGTCTCTTACGTCCAGCCTTACCAAGATTAATAAGGTTGTGATCTCCATTACCTACAACACCGATTGTTGCGCGGCAGATAATTGGTACCATTCTCATTTCGCCAGAAGGAAGTCTTAATGTTGCATACTTGCCTTCCTTAGCCATTAACTGAGCTGAGTTACCAGCAGAACGAACAAGCTGTCCACCCTTACCTGGATATAACTCAATGTTGTGTACCTGTGTACCTACAGGAATCTCTGTAAGTGGTAAGCAGTTACCAACTCTTACTTCAGCACCAGCACCATTCTGTACTGTCATGCCATCTGTTAATCCCTGTGGAGCAAGGATATATGATTTCTCACCATCTGCGTAGCAGATAAGTGCGATATTAGCTGTTCTGTTAGGATCGTACTCGATACCGATAACCTTTGCAGGAACGCCTTCTTTATTTCTCTTGAAATCTATTAATCTATATTTCTGTCTGTTTCCACCACCATGATGTCTAACAGTGATCTTACCCTGGTTGTTACGGCCAGCAGTCTTACTCTTCTTAGCGAGTAATGATTTCTCAGGAGTTGTCTTTGTGATTTCTGAGAAATCTGATCCAGTCATGTTTCTTCTGGAAGGTGTATATGGGTTATAAGTTCTAATTCCCATTATATTCTCTCCTTTCGAGCTTGTGTAATATTGTTTTCTACACTATTAAATGTTGCTAAATCTTAAAGTCCTTCAAAGATTTCGATATCTTTGCTATCAGCTGTTAACTGAACAATTGCCTTCTTAGTCTTAGCAGTTGTACCAACTGTTCTTCCTCTTCTCTTCTTCTTGCCAACGCTGTTCATTGTGTTAACGCTGGCAACCTTTGTTCCTTCGAACATCTTTTCAACAGCTTCTTTAATCATAGTCTTGTTAGCATCTGTATGAACTAAGAATGTATACTTCTTGTCTGCCATATCAGCCATAGACTTTTCTGTTATAACTGGTTTGAGGATTACATCATAATACTGTACGTTTGCCATTATGCATACACCTCCTCTAATTTCTCTACAGCGGCCTTAGTAACAACTAATGTTGTGTACTTAAGTACGTCATATGTGTTGATTTCGTTAGTAGCTGTAACCTTAACTGAAGGAATGTTTCTTCCTGAAAGAACTACGTTCTTGTTCTCTCCTTCAAGAACTACTAATGCGTTTTCAACCTTTAAGTTGTTCATAACTTCTACGAACTTCTTTGTCTTGATTTCATCTAACTTGAACTCATCAAGTACAACGATCTTGCTTTCTGCAACCTTTGAAGATAATGCAGAAAGAAGAGCGATTCTCTTTTCCTTCTTATTCATCTTGAATGAATAATCTCTTGGCTTTGGTGCAAATACGATACCGCCGCCTGTCCACTGTGGAGCTCTTGTAGAACCCTGTCTTGCATGACCAGTTCCCTTCTGTCTCCAAGGTTTTCTTCCGCCACCAGAAACTTCTGAACGTGTCTTAGCGCTCTGTGTTCCCTGACGATTATTTGCAAGCTGGTTAACTACTGCCATGTGTACAAGATGTTCATTAACTTCAACACCAAATACTGCATCGTTTAATTCGATTGAGCCAACTTCCTTGCCTTCAATATTGTAAACAGATACGTTTGCCATCTGTGTGGTCCTCCTTCCTTAGCAAAAACTACTTGCTAGCCTTTACTGTTTCTTTCAGTGTTACTAATGATTTCTTAGGTCCAGGTACAGCACCCTTAACTAAGATTACGTTGTTTTCAACATCAACTCTTACTACTTCAAGATTCTGGATTGTGATTCTCTTAGAACCCATATGTCCAGGCATTCCTTTTCCCTTGAATACTCTACCAGGTGTTGTTGCTGATCCGTTTGAACCCTGATGTCTGTGGAACTTAGAACCATGAGCCATAGGTCCTCTTGACTGGCCTAATCTCTTGATTGCGCCCTGGAAACCTTTACCCTTTGAAATAGCAGTTGCATCTACCTTATCGCCTGCTGCGAAGATATCAGCTTTGATTTCATCCTTTACTGAGTATTCTGAAGCATTTTCAAACTTGAATTCTCTTAAGAATCTCTTGTAAGGAACCTCTGCCTTATCAAAATGTCCTTTAACAGGCTTGTTTACTAACTTTTCTCTAATGTCAGCAAAACCAACCTGAACTGCATCGTAACCGTCGTTCTCTACTGTCTTAACTTGTGTTACAACACAAGGACCAGCCTGAAGAACAGTTACAGGTGTTAAAACACCGTCTTCATTGAAGATTTGAGTCATTCCGACTTTTGTAGCTAAAATTGCCTTCTTCATTGATATTCCTCCTGTTTAATCTACAGCGGACAAGATGAATATGCTCGCTCGAGCATATTCATCTGAAAGAAAAACCTGCGGTTTTCTTTCGGTTTCAACGCCCGATATATAACGCTTGCACAGCGCATCCTGTCATCCTAGAACAGCTAATATAAGTGGAACCTGCACCACTGTGCTACACTTTCGTGTATCGTTACTTCTATATTAAACCCTTAGGATTATTGCTCTTAAATAATAATGAAAAATTGTGTAATGATTAGTTCATTACCTTAAGGTTGATGAATACACCAGCTGGCATTTCTAATTTAGATAATGCATCTACAGTCTTCTGAGATGGTGATAATACATCGATGAGTCTCTTATGAGTTCTCTGTTCAAACTGTTCTCTTGAATCCTTATACTTGTGAACAGCTCTAAGTATTGTAACTACTTCCTTCTTTGTTGGAAGAGGTACTGGACCACTCACATTTGCTCCTGTCTTCTTAGCAGTTTCGATGATTTTCTTAGCTGACTGATCGATTAACTGATGATCATAAGCTTTCAGTGTAATTCTTATTACCTGATTTGCCATAAAAAAAGTCGCCTCCTTCGCACTTTATTGTTTAAGCACGACAAGCGGTGACTGTACACACTCCCACGCGTATCGAGAAACCGCTATTGGTATATCCCGATTAACCAACGTGTCATTTCTGCATCTTGCAGATGATATTAGGTACAGTGACTTGTCGCCAGATTCTTCGCCGGACTTGCCGGCCTTGACATTCGCTCCACGGAAAACCTACCCTTACGGATAGCAACCTCACGCTTCTACGCTATCAATGTCACAGCAAGTATTAATATACACTACCCCTACTATAAAATCAACCAGAAAAATATTATTTTATTGTTTTTTTTTAAGTACAATCATATAATATTTCTCTGGTTTAATTATTATCCATTCTAGTTGTTATTTATCCACAATATGCTTTATTTAATGAATATTTATAAACATTTCTGCTTTATTTACACACACCTTTTACTGGTTTGCAATTCTTTCCGCAAGATCATTAAGATATACCCATCTGTCCATCTTTTCGTCAAGCTGTTTTTCTTTTTCAGCCTTCTCCTTTGATAAGTCATTAAGCTTTCCGTAATCAGTTGCACACTTAGACATCTCTGCATCTATTCTTTCTATATCTTTTTCCAATGCCGCTATGTCATCATCAATAGTTTCGTACTCTTTCTGTTCCTTATAAGTAAACTTAAGACGTTCGCTTCTTGACTTATTATATTCCTTGCTTGTAAGTGTCTTACTGCCAGATACAGCCTTCTGCACACTATCCGTATCGCCACCTGATACTCTTCCTGCTGCCGTGCCTCCTGCTGTTACATATACACCTGCCACTACACTATTACTGCCTAATGATAAATTACTTTTTGAAACTCCATTTTCTGACGCATTATATATAGAAGAAACACATTTTTCTTTATAGTCTGAATAACCTCCTTCATACTGTGTAAGGTGGCCTCCAGCCTCAAATGCAAATATTCTATCAACCGTCCTGTCAAGAAAATATCTATCGTGAGAAACAGTAATTACAATCCCTGCAAACCCATCAAGATAATCCTCTAATACTTCAAGCGTTTCAATATCCAGGTCATTGGTTGGCTCATCAAGTATGAGTACATTAGGTGCGCTCATAAGCACACTCAAAAGATACAGTCTTCTCTTTTCTCCTCCAGACAGCTTTCTTATTGGTGTCCACTGCTGCTTAGGCGGGAACAGGAACTTCTCACACATCTGGCTTGCTGTTGCTTTTCCATCAACCGTCTGCACATACTCGCCTATGCTTCTTACGAACTCAAGCACTGTCTGATTCTCATCAAGAGGCTCATTCTCCTGCATAAAATAGCCTATATGAACTGTATCGCCTATCTCAACACTTCCACTGTCAGGCTGTATCTGTCCTGTTATTATCTTCATAAGTGTAGACTTGCCACAGCCATTGCTTCCAATTATGCCTATTCGGTCATCCCTTAAGAAAATGTATGTAAAATCATTAATGTATGTGTGTCCATTATAAGCTTTAGTTATATTGTTAAGTTCTATTGTCTTTCTTCCAAGACGTCTGCTTACAGAGCTCATATCCATAAGGCTTTTGTCAAACTTAGCTCTTGCCTGTCTTGAAGCTTCTTTCATATCTTCAAAACGATCTATTCTTGCCTGCTGTTTGGTTGAACGTGCCTGACAGCCTCTCCTTATCCACTCAAGTTCTCTTCTTAATGTGTTCTGTCTTTTAGCCTCTGTAGCTCTTTCCATCTGTTCTCTTTCAGTCTTTAATTCAAGGAATCCTGAATAATTAGAGTCATAACTGTAAAGATCTGCGTGGTCTATCTCTACTATCTTATTAGTTACATTATCAAGGAAATATCTGTCATGCGTTACCATAAGAAGTTCACCCTTAAATGCCTTGATATACCGCTCAAGCCACACAACCATATCATTATCCAGATGATTAGTCGGCTCGTCAAGTATAAGTACCTCTGCAGGTTCAACCAACACCTTCGCCAATGCAACCCTCTTTTTCTGTCCACCCGATAGCTTGTCCATAGGGGCATCATACACATCTATGCCAAGCTTATTAAGTATTTCCTTCGCCTTTGGCTCATTCGATGAATCTTTGCCACGAAGCACATATGAAAGTACATTTTCATCTTTAATATAATCTGGTGACTGTGCAAGATATGTAACAGTAACTTTTCTTCCTTTTATAATATTACCCTCATCAGGTTCTTCAATGCCGGCAATTATTTTAAGCAGTGTAGACTTTCCTGTTCCATTAACTCCTATAATTCCGATCTTGTCACCCTTATTAATCCCAAGTGTGACATTGTCAAGAAGCACTTTCTCACCAAATGCTTTGCTCACTTTTTCAACATTTAATATATTCACAATAAAAACCTTCCCTTATATATAATGATATATGACAGTTTAATCATCAAGCTTATAGAATTCCTTCATCTTAGCAGCAAGCTCCGGCTTTTCTTTCTCCAGCCTGCTTATATGTTCCTTTCTATGCTGTATCATATGAGCATACGCTTCTGGATTGTTCTCTTTAAATCTCTGTAACACTTCTTTTCTATGTTCCCTTAAATGCTTTAACGCATCCGGATTTAACTTCGCAATCTTAGCCTCAAGCCTTAATCTTCTCTGTTCAATATGCTCCTCTAACTCTTCTGCATTGCTGTTCTGTGCAAGCTCAGATAAGTGCATTTCAACTCTCTCAAGAAGTTCATCTTCATCAAATAAGCCAATTCTACCCCAGGCATTCTTGCTTTCCGCCTTATCAAGAACATTTTCTGCAAGCTCAGATGACCCCCCATCAATACTACTTGTAATGTCATCTGTAACCTGTACAGCATATTTATCAAGCCATTCTGCGGCGTCCTTGCCAAATGCCCACTCTATCTCTGCAAGCCTTTCGTTATCCTCAATAAAATCCTCGTGTACAGCAACCTGCTCAGGACTGCCAACAAGCGGATAAGGCCTGTCAACACCGGCATCTCTTAAAGCAAGCGATATTGTTCTTCTTGTGACACCTTCCTCAACAAGACAGCCAGCACCCAACTGCCTTAACTGGTCATTTACATGGTCAACGTGCTCAGTTATATAAAAGTGTATTCCTTTGCCCTTTAATATTTTATTAAATGATACAAGCCTGTCTGCTGCTGTTATATCTATGCTTCCGATACCGCTCGCATCAACTATTATAATTTTTGTATCATCATTTATGGCATTTTCTATATCCTGCAAAAATGTAGACACATTTGCAAAGAAAAGATTACCACTAAATCTATATAATAACGTGTGTTCTATCTGCAAAGCGTTCTTGTTACGGTTAAGATTATAGAAGCCCTCGTGTCCTGGTATACAGCCAAGAAATGATCTTGGAGGAACAACTGCCCTTATTATTACCGCTATAAATGAAAGAATAACACCTATAATAACGCCATATATAGTTCCAAATAATAATACGCCAAACATAGCCGCAAGAAATATAAAGAACTCCGCCCTGTTGACTTTTCTAAGTTTATCAGCAAGCTTATATTCAACTATTCCGATAAGTGCAGCAACGACAATTCCTGTAAGAATAGGCACAGGAAGATATTCAAGCACAGGTGTCGCAAAAAGCACGACAACAAGCATTGTAATTGAAGCTGTAACTGACATAAGCTGTGATTTACAGCCAAACTGGTCAGCTATACCTGTCCTTGATACGCTTCCGTTAAGAGGGCAGCTTCCTGATACCGAAGAAGCTATATTGGCTAAAGAATAAGCAAGCACCTCTCTGTTATTATCAACCTTATATCCATATCTGTTAGCATAGTTATTAGTGGCAAGCAGTGTCTGTGCCATAATAACAAGTGCACAGGTAAGTCCAAGTATAATTATATCTGATGTATCTGTCTTTAATAATGTAAAATCGGGTACCATAAGCTTCGGAAATCCCGAATCAACGTGAGGCAGAAGCTTAACCCCTAATCTGTCAATGTGTAAAAATGCTGTTGCCATTGCTCCAAGCACCATAAGCACAACTGACATTGGAAACTTCGGAATATATTTCTTTGCAACAAGTATAATTACAACTGTTCCAAATCCAAGAACTGCCGATAACACATTAAAATATTGAAGTTGTCCCCATATGTGGATACCCAGTTCAATAAGTTCTCCTGTACCTGCAGAACCACCAAACAGCTTTGGAACCTGCATAAGTATTATTGTAATACCAATTCCACTTATAAAACCTCCCATAACCGGCGTTGATATGTAATTAACTATTCGTCCTGCTTTAATAAGACTGAATATCAAGAGCCATATTGCAACAACAAATGTAATGACCGGCACAAGCTTCATCGCTTCCTCAGAGCCTGAAGTAATGCCAAGTGCCGATAACGTACCACCTACAAGCACCGCCGGCGTTGCATCTACACCAAATACGAACTGTGGTGATGTTGTTGTAAAAGCATATATAAGCACTGGTATAAGCGAACCATACAGTCCATATGCCGCTGGAAGCCCTGCTATCTGGGAATACCCCATAGATATTGGTATTGACACTAACGCCACAATAATTCCTGCTATAATATCATTCTTTGCTGTTTTAAAAGATATATTTTTCAAATGTGCATTTTCCTTTCCTTAATATATATTATGCAATTATCAATAGTTACTTTTAACACTAATACCATATAACAATTTATATTTTTTGTCTGTTATATGTTACAGTAAAATGGTATATTTTTCAAGTTACGCAATATATGCACAACTATACATTTAACATATTACATACCGCCACACATTAATTATATCCTAATCACTGTATTAAATGATTATTATACACTACCATACGTTAATTATATCCTAATCGCTGTACTTTTTGATTGCCCCAACCATACAATCTGTTATATACTTAATATATATGCTTAAACAAGAAAGGACTTAATTACAATATGTTTGTTGCAGATAATTGGAAAGATTATGAAGTTATAGATACATCCTGTGGAGAAAAGCTTGAACGCTGGGGCAATTACATTCTTGTCCGCCCAGACCCACAGGTTATATGGGACACACCTAAGAACGACAACAGATGGAAACATATGAATGGACATTATCACAGAAGCTCTAAGGGAGGCGGCGAATGGGAATTCTTCGACCTGCCACAAAGCTGGACAATAAAATACGAAAGTCCTTCTGTTGATGTTCCTCTTACATTTAACTTAAAGCCATTCAGCTTTAAGCACACAGGAATATTCCCTGAGCAGGCAGCCAACTGGGACTGGTTCTCTGAAATTATAAAGAAAGCTAAAGATAATGAACCTGACAGACAGATAAAGGTTCTTAACTTGTTTGCCTACACTGGTGGTGCTACGCTTGCCTGTGCAGCCGCTGGTGCTCACGTTACACACGTTGATGCCTCTAAGGGAATAATTGCGTGGGCTAAAGAAAATGCCACATCATCAGGACTTATTGACAAACCTATCCGCTGGATAGTCGATGACTGTGTTAAATTCGTTGAAAGAGAAATAAGACGTGGCAATCACTACGATGCTATTATTATGGACCCTCCATCATATGGCAGAGGTCCTAAGGGCGAGATATGGAAAATAGAAGAAGCTATACACCCACTTGTTAAGCTGTGTGCAAAGCTTCTTTCTGACAAGCCATTATTCTTCCTTATCAACTCCTACACAACAGGACTTCAGCCAGCAGTTCTTACTTATATGTTAAGCACAGAACTTAAAGATTTTGACGGCTACTGTAGTTCTAATGAAGTCGGACTTCCTGTATCCGCTAACGGACTTGTGCTTCCTTGTGGAGCTTCTGGAAGATGGTGCGGTTCTGAATATTAATTACCAATTAAAATGCTGCCATTTTATGTGGCAGCATTTTATACTATATTTTATTATATTATTTTTCTTGTATTATTTTTTATATATTATTCTTTATGCTCTTTTCCTTCATAATCAGTTCTTCCATAAGTCTGCTATAATCCTCCGCGTCAACCGGAAGCTTAACCTGAATACCATTACATGCTGAATAATAAGCTCCTGCACACAACATCAGGGAATTGATTCCTTCCTCACCTTTCGACACAAGATATGTATCATTATGTTCTAAGGAAGCTCTGGCAAATCTTTTAAGCAGCTCTGTATATGGCTCTGGTGCCTTTGAAAACTCAATTGTTTCTTTCACATATTGCATATTTTCCCTTGAATTAACCATCTCCGTTTTTATATACTCTTCTACATCCTGATGTCTTGTTATAGTAAGTGTATTATCTTCAAGCAGCAGCTTTGCTTTTGTTCCTATTATTTCCAGTCTTTCTTCATGACACGCTTCTCCTGTTGTCAGTACAAATGAAGCCGTCATGCCATTATCATAATCCATAATAATAGTATCTTCATCATCTACTGCAAAATCATTATATTTGCCAAATGGTATAAGTGCAAACATTCTCTGCGGCATACCAAAAAGATACTGGAACATATCAAGAATATGCTGTCCCTGGTTAATAAGTGCGCCGCCGCCTTCACCTGTAAAACTACTTCTCCATGCGCCAGAATGATGATAATATGATGTTCTTAAATATCTTGAATTAATAAGATTCACCCTTCTTAGTTCTCCCAGCTCACCTGCATCAATCATACTCTTAATCTTCATATACTTAGGATATAATCTCTGATGAAACACCATACCATATATTCTTCCACTCTTTTTAGCTGCTTCATTCATAGTAAGTGCTTCTCCTATATCTGATGCTGCCGGCTTATCGCACAAGACATCCTTTCCTAGCGAAAATGCCTGTACCGCAAGCTTAGCATGCGTTTTATGAGGAGTTGCTATAATTACTGCATCAAATAATGTATCTACATCTTCTGCTTTAAACATATCATCTGCACTTCTAAATATTCTTACATGCTCACCATCAACATTTACAAGCGCTTCACCCCACTCCATAAGTTCATCTCTTCGTATAACTACTGCTGTCAGCTTCATGTTGGCAACTTCACCTGATACAATCATCTGTGCATATTTCTTTCCCATATTTCCAACGCCTATAAGAGCTGCTCTTAATATTTTATCTGACATAATATGTAATATTCCTTTCTACTTCTTTAACAAATATTTTCTGAATTCACAATATATTATTAAGATATTTATTTATTTTTAGCTATACCAATCTTTTCAATACAGCTACTTACCTTATTACTTGTCCTTACTGCTTCATCAAGCAATATTGACGCATACGCATCTGCCAAGGCATTTTCCAAGCTATAAGGCGGCAATGCCTGTCCTCTGCTATATTCAGCTGTTTTGCACATAAGTGTGGCAATTGCTGTTTCATCTTCTGACAGACCTCTTAACCCCCATACCGGTTCATATAGTATTTTATCACCAAATGCTATTTTCTTAATTTCATTGACTTGTGCCAAATTAGGATTGCCGTTACCCGTCATAACCTTATTAATATCCGTTACTATTGTTTCTTTTCTACCGACATTATTTTCATCAAGATAATACAGCTCATTGTTAATAAGTTCCCCTCTGACCCCCTGCACCTTTATCATATTCTTTCTGATAGGTGAGCGATACTGCTCAGAGTCAAAATCATACCATGCAACCTTTCCGCTCTCAAACTCAAATACTGCTACACATCTTTTTTTAGGAGCTATTCTGCCATCTGTAAATTTGTCATATCTCGTAAGTGTCTGAGTTGTCGGAAATTCATATATTTTACCTGACACCGTGTAGTTTTCATCAGGTTTTATACCAAGATATGCTCTTATAAGACTGAAACCGTGATATTCGTGTGCAATGGATATATTCAGACAACTGATATCGCCAAGTACACCACTATTAACAAGATTAATCCGTGCTTTATTATATGGATATTCCCTGTATTGTTCAGCAACAACCTGTTTCTTATCTGTTTTATCATCAGACATATGATATCTGTATAACTTTTTTAGTGATTCCATATCCAATGCTGCTGGTGTCTCAGAAAGAACAGTTATTCCTCTATCCATCCATTCTATTGAAACATCACAGATACTTGTTTTATTCACCGCTACAACAGCAAAATCCGGTTTATAACCTACACACTCTTCTATAGAGGTCGTAGTGTGTATACCAAATTCTTCTGCCATTTTATCTGCTTTTTCCTGTGTCCTGCAATACATCGCATCAAGACGTAATATATCCGGCATTGCTTTTGCTATTCTGACATAATAAAGTGAACGCCAGCCTGAGCCTATTATTATAAAATGATACTTACCCATATAAGCTTCATACCTCCTGAAAATAAATAATATCAATTAATTTACAAAACATTTTCTCTTTTCAGTTTTCTACAAACATCTATAATAATACTATGATCCTGTTCATGATTAAAACCAGAGCATGTTATTGTACCTATTACTGTCTGGCAATTCTCAAGTCTTATTGGAAACGCGCCCCCTACCTGTGCATACTCTGATGGTTCTAAAGCCCATTTTTCTTTAATATTCATACCGCAATCCTCAAGCATATAGTGTGCCCATAATGAACTATGTCCAGTATGCATCGCCGTCTTTTTCTTACGTTCAATCATAATATCATTACTTACAGCATTACCATCACTGGAATAATGAAACAATCTTCTTCCGGCTATTGCAATATCTATACATATTTTATTGTCACGTTTTTTCGCTTCTTCTATAAGTGCCATCCCAATTGCAAGTGCTGTTTCTGATGAAAACTCTCTGAATTTCAATTCTTTCTCTTCAGCTTCACATTGTTTCATAAGTTCTTTAGCAGTCATACCTTTTTACCCCTTTAATCTATTATTCTATTTTGTATTTTATCTACCATCTTGTTTTACAGTCGCTTCATTTTTTGTTTGTTATATCATAACGTATGTGTGGATTGCATAGCAATATAGCAATCCTGATACAACAGCGAGTGACAAAATTTACTTTTGACACTCACATCATATCATTTATATAGTCTTATAAACATTAAAAAAATATTTAATAATTTTACTTTCACTTATTTATTATGATAAATTTTTTCTAACTTGTTCCTCGTAAATTGACAATAGCACCTGTGTGATTTCCTGTTGAAATACTCTATTAACAACCAACCATATTATAAATAAGACCTACTATTGATAAACTGTAGATTTTATAAATGAGTCTGATGCTGTAACAGCAATCCTTTCTTGTATCAAAAATGACAAAATTAAATTTATAGAGCAATCATCGCTTATTAGGATCTATGCCAAAGAAGACATAGTATTTACAAAATAGAATATTATTTGTTTCAATTTTGTTTAAAGATTATTTGTTTTATGACATCGTTTAGTCACCGCTATTAAACTTATTTTGCTATTTTTTCATTTATTTCAAAACGAAAAAAGGGCTTCCGAAAAATCTCGGAAACCCTTAAAATTACTGTATTAAATAACAATTATTCAATGATAGTTGCAACAGCACCAGAACCAACTGTTCTACCACCCTCACGGATTTTTTAAGAAAAGATTTATTGTGAAAGTCCATATTTATCTGGATTTGTTATATAAATATCACCTTATCTTATTCGTATTATTTCATTTATTTATTTTTATGGTACCATATTAGTACCATATTTACCTATACATATGTTCAAGAGTGCAAGGATGCAAGAATGTACATCTATAATAATTGCACTCTTAATATATGTATTATTTATTTTGATTTTTCTATGCTTACATTCACTTTTTATCTGTATTTGCAAATAAAAAACATACTATTTACTAGCTACGTTATAATCATTTCTTCTGTTGAATGTGCATCACATCCGTATATAATTCTGGTATTGGGATTCACTAATTTCCAGAATTCTTCTCTATATATACCTTTCTTTCCCATTGAGCTATAATTTTTTTCCAAATATATACTATCCCCAGCAGCTTCAATTAATTTCCGTGAATATATAGACATTCTTTCAGACCAGACAGTTTCTTTCTTAAATGCTCTGTCAGGATGAGCCACAACATCAAACACTCCCATATCAAGTCCTTCAAGCATAGCCTCAACCAATCCAACATATTCCTGCTCAGGCTTCTCCATAAAACTGTATATTCCCTTTGATATCTCATAATGATGCTGCCCTAATATCATCAGTTCAATATTATCATTTTCTTTAAGTTCCTTATAATAATCCCTAAATGATGGCATATATTCTACTTCTAAACCTATATGTACATCTATCGCCCCGGCATATTTTTGTTTCAAGTCACTCAATGATAATAAATATTCATCAAGCTGGCAATATTTCATTCTTCCTGTGAATGTATCACCTGGAAATGGTGTATGATCCGTAAATGTTATGCTTTCTGCTCCCAACTCGATAGCCTTTTTCACATATGCCTCGTCTGATTCACTCGATGCATGTCCACATCTATATGTATGAATATGAAAAATGTATTTATTATTTATCTCCATCTGTTTTATTTAATTCCTCTTAATTAATTTCATTCATTATTATTGTAATATATATAATAATATATATTATTGGTTCTTATTTTACACTTTATTATTATAATATATATTATAATATATATTGTTGCTCCTTATTTTAAACTTTATTATTCTAATATATATTACAATATATATTAATACCCTTTATTTTCATTTTATTATTCTAATATATATTATTGTTCTTTATTTTTATATTTACTTCCTACTTACTTATTTTGTTAACATAAAATGGCTTTAAATTTTAATTTTTCTATTCAACTCTGCCATTTTTATTATATATCTCTATGTATAATTGCAGCATAAAGCGAGGGCAAGATACGTATTTGTAATACAAATACCAACCGATAAACTGATGTCTTGCTAGGGGATTCACCTAAAACCCTTAAATATATTTGGAATTAAAAATGTAAATATCTATCCACTCAAAAATAATATATATAATAATATATATTATCAAAATATTACAAATTGACAATGTTCATTATACCATTTTGAATAACAATCTGATATAATAAGCAAGTTGCTACCCCTATAATGGCAAAGAAAGGGGGGTTGACTTACGGAAGATATACTCATATCTTTTATCATTTCAATTATGGCAAGTGTAGTTGCCTACTACATTTGCAAATGGTTAGATAGAAATGATTAATCAGCAACTAACCTAAGGGAATAAGCCACCTTACCAAAACGGAATAGAAAAAGCCACGAGGTGCGAACTCGTGGCTTTTTTGTTGCCCTTACGGACTACTCATATCTTTTTTGCCTAGGCATATTATAGCATATGCCTTTCTTTGATTCAATATACATATTGTAATTATTTATATATTTTATTTGGGCTTAATTTCTTTAATGACTTGATTATATCTTATTCTCATATTCTAGATTTCTGCTTTTTTCCATATCCAACCATTTTTTCTCTTGTATGATTTTATATTCATTTGCTTTTTATAATTTTTTAGCGTTCTCTCTGATATTCCCTGCTCTTTCGCATTTCTTAATATAACATCTGCATTAACTTCTCCATTAGACAATTCATCCTCAATAAATTTTTTTACATTAATCTTATTAGATGAATAACCCTGTAGTAATTCATCTACTGTAATATCTGTCTCTCCGATAATATCAACTCCACTTTCTTCATCTATATTAAATGCAACCGCCCTTCCTTCTTTTGCCAAACTATTTTTGTCCTGCACCATTATTCTTGTTTCTGGATTTTCTCTCATTCTACCTACAATAAGAACCGAACGCGCAGCAGCTTGTATATCTATTGTCCCTAAACCTCTGTACGTAGATTTAGACATGGATGCCTTATTCATATGTCCAATTAAAATAACAGCGCAATTATACTTTTCTGCTATTTCTGATAATTTTTTAAATATAGGACGAACTTCATTAGCTCTATGCATATCTACATTTGCGCCTATATACGCCTGTATAGGATCTAATATAATTAATTGAGCTTTTGTCTTTATTATAGCCTCTTCAAGCCTTGAATCATTCATAGATAATGGTGTTTTACTTTCATCTATTATATATATCCTATTGCAATCAGCATTTTCTTTTATTAATCTTGGCTTTATTGTATCTGATAATCCATCCTCAGCCGTTTGATATATTATGTTTATCGCATCTCTCTTTTCTGTATCTCCCATTAATATTCCACCATTAGATAGAATTGCCGCTATTTTCAAAACTAATGATGTTTTTCCCTGTCCTGGGTCTCCTTCTATTATTGTGATTTTACCCATTGGTATATACGGATACCACAACCAATCAATTTCTTTAACTTGTATACTATCCATTGTTATTAATTTCAACTCTGACATACATTATCCTCATTTTATATTTGATTTTGCGAATAATCTATGCTATATTTTTAATGAACAAACAAGATTATTCCAGTTTAAAGGTATAAGATTACGCCAATAATTTTATACCTTATTTTTTTTCGTTTTTATCTAACATATCTGCAACTTTACGATGTTCGTTGGGATATAAATGACCATATGTGTTAAGTGTCATTCTAATATCGGTATGACCTACTCTTTCTTTTATAACGATAGGTTGTACTCCTAAACTTATAAGATATGCAACATGCGAATGCCTTAACGAATGTAGTTTTATTTTTTTCAAATTATATTTTTTTATTATTCTCTGCATTTTTATTTCAACTGCTCTTATTGTCATTTCCCATATTCTTTCATTTGCAGAAAATTCATATAATTTACTTATATATTCTTTAATCTGACTAATTACGAAGCTTGGCATGTCTATTGTTCTATTAGATTCTTCTGTCTTCGGTGTTGTTATTAATTCTTTGTCACCAATTTTACAATATGTTTTTGTAATATGTATTTGATTTGTTTCAAAATTAATATCATTGCTTGTGAGTGCTAATGCTTCCCCTATCCGCATTCCAGAAAAATATAATAAATTGTACAATACAATATATTTTTCATCATTTACTTTACTTATAAATTCATCATATTCAGATTTTGTCCAAAATTCAACACCTTTTTTACTTGACTTTCCTATTCTCTTAGTTTTTTTGCACGGATTAGATTTTAAATCATATATAATTGATGCATGATTAAATATCGCATTTATCTGATTATTAAGCATTCTATTATAGCATTCAGAATAACCTTGCTTTATTATTTTATTCTGCCATTTTATTATATCACTTGCCTGTATTTCATTAATCTTCCTACCCTTAAAAAATGGTATGATATGTCTATTTATCATATATTTCTTTGAATTAATTGTTCTCTCTTTTAATTCGTGCTCTTTATCTGCAAAATAAATATCGATGAAATCTTCAAAATTCATACTTAATGATTTATTATTTTTTTCTTTAAACGTATTTTCATATTCAATAGCTTCTCGTTTTGTAGAAAATCCTCTTTTATGACACCTTTTTCTTTCGCCACTCCAATCTAAATAATAAAAAGATACATACCACGCATTTTTATTTTTTTCTTTATACGCTGGCATATCTTTTTTCCTTGCTATCATGATAAAATCTTTCATAAAAATAATTTCGAGGCACTCTACCATTTACAATAATATAGCCGTTTTTAGATAATTCTTCATTCATTTGTTTAATCAGCTTGTAGGCATGTGGCTTACTTATCCCTAATTCATCAGCACATTCTTGTGCATTCATCATATATCCCATATATTTATTTCCTTTCTATTATTCTTTGTTGTATCTTTTTATTCATATGAATAATTTTTTATTATATTACTCTAATTATTTAATATTGTCAAGATTTTTTATTCATTTGAATAATTTTATAATTTATGTTATTATATATAAATCAAGAGTGCATATTTCCCACATATACCTTCTTGCACTCTTGCACCCTTAAAGGAAATGGTGACTATTATGAGCTATGGAGCACGATTAAAAGAAATATTAAAAGAAAAAAATATGAGTGTTAAAGAATTATCTAAAAAAGCAAATATTAACCAAAGCACTCTATATACAATAATTAGACGTGATACTTCTATTCGTTACGACCACGCAATCCGAATAGCATCAATCTTGGATATTGATGTTTCAGAAATATGTAAAATCAACCCCTATGACGTAGGTGAAACACTACCTAAATTAATATCTGAATTTGGCGGACTACTTACACAGGTAAACAAAAATAGCTATGAAAAATATAGATTGGATTCTGTCCTTAATCTATTTGACTATCAGGACTTTCCAAAAATTGATCAATTATTATGTAATTTTTTTACTCTATCAGATGAAGGGAGAAATGATTTGTTCAATTATATTTCCTTTTTAAACACATCAAAAAAAGATTCAAAACGAGAAAAAATTATGCAGAATATAGAACAAAATAAATAAAATCGTACCATTTTAGTACCGCTACTATATGTAGTGGTACTTTTTTATAAAAAAAGGGCTTCCGAGAAATCTCGGAAACCCTTAAAATTACTGTATTAAATAACAATTATTCAATGATAGTTGCAACAGCACCAGAACCAACTGTTCTACCACCCTCACGGATAGCGAAACGAAGACCCTGCTCCATAGCTACGTTATGGATAAGTTCAACTGTCATTTCTACGTTATCACCAGGCATGCACATCTCTGTACCAGCTGGAAGTTCACAAACACCAGTAACATCAGTTGTTCTGAAGTAGAACTGTGGTCTGTAGTTGTTGAAGAATGGAGTATGACGTCCACCTTCGTCCTTTGTTAATACGTAAACCTGAGCTGTAAACTTGTGGTGTGGTGTGATTGAACCTGGTTTGCAGAGAACCTGTCCTCTTTCGATTTCGTCTCTCTGAACACCTCTAAGAAGTGCACCAATGTTATCACCTGGTTCTGCCTCATCAAGAAGCTTTCTGAACATTTCGATACCAGTAACAACAACCTTACGGATATCTTCGTGAATACCAACGATTTCAACTTCCTCGTTAACCTTAAGAACACCTCTTTCTACTCTACCTGTAGCAACTGTACCACGACCTGTGATAGAGAAGATATCTTCGATAGGCATAAGGAATGGCTTATCTGTATCTCTTTCTGGATCTGGAACATACTCATCAATTGTATGCATAAGTTCAAGAATCTTGTCACCCCATTCGCTGTTAGGATCTTCAAGAGCCTTAAGAGCTGAACCCTGGATGATTGGTGTATCATCGCCTGGGAAGTCATATTCATTAAGAAGTTCTCTGATTTCCATATCTACTAATTCAAGAAGTTCTGGATCATCAACCATATCACACTTGTTCATAAATACTACGATGTAAGGAACACCAACCTGACGAGCAAGAAGAATATGCTCTCTTGTCTGAGCCATAACACCATCAGTAGCAGCAACAACGAGGATACCAGCATCCATCTGAGCAGCACCAGTAATCATGTTCTTTACATAATCAGCATGGCCTGGGCAGTCAACGTGTGCATAATGTCTCTTCTCTGTTTCGTACTCAACGTGAGCTGTAGAGATTGTGATACCTCTTTCTCTTTCTTCTGGAGCCTTATCGATATTTTCAAATGCAACAGCTTCACCTGTACCAAGTCTCTCATGAAGAGTCTTTGTGATAGCAGCTGTAAGAGTTGTCTTACCGTGATCTACGTGTCCAATTGTACCAATGTTGCAATGTGGTTTTGTTCTTTCAAATTTAGCCTTTGCCATTGTTTAAAATCCTCCTAATTAATTAAATAGAATAATTGTCTGCAAGCAGACTTCTCATAGCTGAAATCTATTATATTATCTTTTAAAGAATATTTCAACTATATTTTGAGTAAAAGCATAGTAAACCAATACTTTTATCTGAATTGTACGGCAAATTTACATATTTATTATATAAATCCGCCTGATATATACCACTGCGAAATACAGTAACCCGTATTCCGCAGTACATTATATAATCAAGATAATTATAATGTATCTGACATCAGCAGACACTTCTAACTATCATCTATCACTTAAAAGCTAATTATTTAGCTCTTGAAGCGATAACCTTGTCCTGAACAGACTTTGGAGCCTGCTCATACTTATCGAAGAACATAGAGTAGTTACCACGACCCTGTGTCTTAGAACGAAGATCTGTAGCATATCCGAACATCTCTGAAAGTGGAACGAAAGCCTTAACCATCTTACCACCACTGATGTCTTCCATACCTTCAATACGTCCTCTACGTGAGTTGATATCACCGATAACATCACCCATATATTCTTCTGGCATTGTAACTTCAACCTTCATAATAGGCTCAAGAAGTGCTGGAGCTGCCTTAGCCATAGCATCCTTGAATGCCATAGAACCAGCAATGTGGAATGCCATTTCTGATGAATCGACTTCATGGTAAGATCCATCATAGATATCTGCTCTAAGTCCAAGAACTGGGAATCCAGCTAAGATACCTGAGTTAGCAGCTTCTCTGATACCATCAGCAACTGAAGGAATGTATTCCTTAGGAATAGCACCACCAACTACTGAAGACTCACAGAAGAGAACTGGAGGTTCATTAATTAATACTGTATTCTTTGTCTCAACATCGAACTTATCAACGTTAGCTTCAAGTGGTGAGAAACGTACTTTACAGTGACCATACTGACCACGTCCACCTGACTGCTTAGCATATTTGCTATCGATATCAACTGGCTTTGTAAAGCATTCTCTGTAAGCAACCTGAGGTGCACCTACATTAGCTTCTACCTTGAATTCACGAAGAAGTCTGTCAACGATGATATCAAGGTGAAGCTCACCCATACCAGCGATGATTGTCTGACCTGTTTCCTGATCTGTATGAGCACGGAATGTAGGATCTTCTTCAGCAAGCTTTGCTAAAGCTTCACCCATCTTACCCTGGTCATTCTTAGTCTTTGGCTCAATAGCAAGTTCGATAACTGGCTCTGGGAATTCCATAGACTCTAAGATAACTGGATGCTGCTCATCACAGATTGTATCACCTGTAACTGTTATCTTAAGACCTACTGCAGCAGCGATATCTCCTGAGTAAACCTTATCTATTTCTTTTCTCTGGTTGGCGTGCATCTGAAGAATACGTCCAACTCTTTCCTTCTTGTTCTTATTAGCATTAAGTACATATGAACCACCGTTTAATGTACCTGAGTAAACTCTGAAGAATGCTAACTTACCAACGAATGGATCTGTCATAATCTTGAATGCAAGAGCTGAGAAAGGTTCATCATCAGATGACTTTCTAGTCACTTCATTACCGTCTTCATCAACACCTGTGATATCTGGGATATCTGTAGGAGCTGGCATATATTCGATAACTGCATCAAGAAGCTTCTGAACACCCTTGTTCTTGTAAGCTGTACCGCAAAGACAAGGAATAGCTGTACCTTCGATAGTACCCTTTCTTAAAGCTGCCTTTAATTCTGGAACTGTAAGTTCTTCATCATTAAAGAACTTCTCCATAAGGTCTTCATCAAGTTCAGCACACTGCTCGATAAGCTTATCGTGGTATTCTTCTGCCTGATCCTTTAAATCAGCTGGAATTTCACCAACTTCAATATCATCACCCTTATCGCCATTGAAGATATAAGCCTTCATTTCAAATAAGTCGATGATACCCTTGAACTCGTCTTCCTTACCGATAGGAATCTGTACAAGTACAGGGTTCTTTCCAAGCTTAGTAATAAGCTGGTTGCATGATCCGAAGAAATCTGCACCCATCTTATCCATCTTGTTCATAAATGCCATACGTGGTACGTTGTACTTATCAGCCTGACGCCATACGTTCTCTGACTGTGGTTCAACACCGTTCTGTGCATCGAATACACCTACAGCACCATCAAGTACTCTAAGTGAACGCTCAACTTCAACTGTGAAATCAACGTGACCAGGAGTATCAATAATATTAATACGATACTCTGGCTGTGTCTTATCTGGCTTACCTTCTTTTTCAGGTGTCCAGTGACATGTTGTAGCAGCTGAAGTGATTGTGATACCTCTTTCCTGCTCCTGGGCCATCCAGTCCATAGTAGCAGTACCTTCATGAGTATCACCAATCTTGTGGTTAACACCAGTATAATAAAGGATACGCTCTGTTAATGTTGTCTTACCAGCATCAATATGAGCCATAATTCCGATATTTCTGGTTCTCTCCAATGGATATTCTCTTCCAGCCATGGATAAAACCTCCTATAATTATTATTAGAATCTGTAATGAGCAAAAGCCTTGTTTGCTTCTGCCATCTTGTGCATATCTTCTTTTCTCTTTACAGATGCACCTGTGTTATTAGCTGCATCAAGAATCTCATTAGCGAGTCTTTCTTCCATAGTCTTCTCGCCTCTTGCTCTTGAGAATGTTGTCATCCAACGAAGAGCTAAAGCCTGTCTTCTATCTGGCTTAACTTCGATAGGTACCTGGTATGTTGCTCCACCGATACGTCTAGCCTTTACTTCGAGAACTGGCATAATATTGTTCATAGCCTCTTCGAATACTTCTAAAGCAGGTCTTTCAGTCTTAGCTGCGACTCTGTCAAATGCTCCGTATACAATCTTCTGTGCTACTCCTCTCTTACCATCAAGCATAATGTTGTTGATAAGCTTAGTAACCACCTTGTTATTGTAAATAGGATCTGCTAATACATCTCTCTTCTGAGTATGTCCTTTACGTGGCACGGTTCTTCCCTCCTTAACATTGTATTGTCGTCATTGTTAGCACTAATGAACGCCTTACAGCTTCATCAGCCTGACACATCACGACGTTTCATTAATTCATCGGTACTCACAAATTAAATTGTGTTCGCGCCGTATATCTTAAACCTGCAACCTTCGGATTAATCTAACTCCGGCACTAATTAATTTAATTGTTCGTAAATTATTGTATGCAATAATCTGCAAATATTCTGACTTACCATATAAATCAATCACAGACTTATGATGCTTAATTCTTTATGAATTATTTAGCATCCTTAGGTCTCTTAGCACCGTACTTAGAACGTGCCTGTCTTCTCTTTGCTACACCTGCTGTATCAAGTGTACCTCTGATGATATGATATCTTGTACCTGGTAAATCCTTAACTCTACCACCTCTGATAAGAACAACGCTATGTTCCTGAAGATTGTGGCCCTCACCTGGAATATATGAAGTAACTTCGATTCCATTAGAAAGACGTACTCTGGCGATCTTTCTAAGAGCTGAGTTAGGCTTCTTAGGTGTTGCAGTCTTAACAGCTGTACAAACACCTCTCTTCTGTGGTGCAGATACGTCTGTAGCCTTCTTCTGAAGTGAGTTATATCCCTTCTGAAGAGCTGGTGCTGTAGACTTCTTAACTGTTGACTTTCTTCCCTGTCTTACTAACTGGTTAAATGTTGGCATTCCTTTTTCACCTCCCGGAATTAGAATAATGAATGGTTGCACTTAGTATAATCACTAAGAAAATGCGTGAGCCTGTCCTCTTAAACTGCTCATTTATATAATCAGCGTACATAAATAAGCGTTTGCTTATTCGCACGCTTATTTAGTATATATTTTTAGAATAAATTCGTCAAGAGTTTTTCAAAAATTTATTATTAGAAATATTACTAAAATATCACATTACTATGCTGTCCTTGTTATTGATATTTTATAAAACAAAAAAGAAGCCGCTTTCCTAAGGATAACGGCTTCTATATTTATTATCTTACGCTTCTGTATCTTCTGTTACATCAGCATCATCGCTAACTTCGACATCAGCATCTAATGTATCTACATTTTCTGTAAAATCAAGTGTTTCATCTGAATCCTCAGTAAAGCTTAACACTTCATCATCTGACTCTTCAATCTCATCATAAGCTGCTGCTGTGTCAAGTTCAACATTCTGGTATCTCTTCATACCTGTACCAGCAGGTATAAGCTTACCAATGATAACATTTTCTTTAAGACCGATAAGTGGGTCAACCTTACCATTAATAGCTGCATCAGTAAGAACCTTTGTTGTCTCCTGGAACGAAGCAGCTGAAAGGAATGAATTAGTAGCAAGTGATGCCTTGGTAATACCAAGAATAATTGGTGTACCAGTTGCTTTTCTCTTGCCTTCTTCTTCAAGCTTTTCATTAACCTCTGTGAATTCAAGAGTATCAACCTGTGAACCAGGTAAGAAATCTGAATCTCCAGCAGAATCAATAACTATCTTCTTAAGCATCTGTCTAACAATAAGTTCAATATGCTTATCATTAATATCAACACCCTGAATACGATAAACCTTCTGAACTTCACGAAGCATATAATCCTGAACAGCTCTTACGCCAAGGATTCTAACGATATCATGTGGGTTCTCTGAACCTTCTGTGATTTCTTCACCCTTAACAACAACCTGTCCTTCCTGAACCTTAACTCTTGTATCTCTTGATACAGGATAAGCTTTTGAGTTACCCTCATCATCAGTAATTACAATATCTGTCTTCTTCTCTGTCTTAGAGAAGCTAACAACACCACCGAATTCTGCAAGGACTGCAAGGCTCTTTGGCTTTCTTGCCTCGAAAAGTTCCTCTACTCTAGGAAGACCCTGAGTAATGTTATCACCGGCAACACCACCAGTATGGAAAGTTCTCATAGTAAGCTGTGTACCAGGCTCACCGATAGACTGGGCAGCGATAATACCAACTGCTTCACCAATCTGAACTGCCTGACCTGTTGCAAGGTTAGAACCATAACACTTAGCACATACACCGATATGTGAACGGCAAGTAAGAATAGTTCTTATCTTAACCTGTGTTACACCAGTCTTAATGATAGCTGCGGCTCTCTTAGGAGTTACAAGGTGGTTAGCTGCAACGATAATCTCTCCTGTAGCCGGGTCTTTGATATCTTCTGCAAGATATCTTCCAGTAATACGTTCCTGTAATGGCTCAAGAATATCTTCCTTGGCATCACTTGAATTAGTAGCTCTATCGTTAACAAATGAATAAACATACATACCAGGTATTATCTTACCAACGCTACAATCAGTCTCTCTTATAATAAGATCCTGAGAAACATCTACAAGACGTCTTGTAAGGTAACCTGAATCGGCTGTTCTAAGGGCTGTATCTGAAAGACCCTTACGAGCACCATGGGCTGAAATGAAGTATTCCAGTACATCAAGACCTTCACGGAAGTTAGACTTGATTGGAAGTTCGATTGTATGACCTGAAGTATCTGCCATAAGACCACGCATACCTGCAAGCTGCTTAATCTGCTGGTTAGAACCACGGGCACCGGAGTCAGCCATCATAAAGATGTTATTATACTTATCAAGACCAGAAAGAAGTGCATCAAGCAATGTCTTATCTGTTTCCTGCCATACTCTGATAACATTCTTATATCTTTCTTCATCAGTTGAACGACCTCTGTTGTAGTTAATGTTAATCTGTTCAACCTTCTTTTCAGCATCAGCTATAAGCTGCTTCTTAACTGGTGGCACTGTCATCTCCGAAATAGAAACTGTCATAGCCGCTCTAGTAGAATACTTGTAACCCATAGCCTTAATATCATCAAGAACTTCAGCAGTTCTTGTTGTACCATGTGTATTGATAACGTGCTGTAAAATATCCTTTAACTGTTTCTTTCCTACATGGAAATCAACTTCTGGAAGAAGTAAATTCTCTTCCTTGCTTCTATCTACATATCCTAAATCCTGAGGAAGTATTTCATTGAAAATAAATCTACCAAGTGTAGACTCTACAACACCTGAAATCTCTTCTCCAGCTGCATTAGTCTTAGTCATCTTAACTTTAATCTTAGAATGAAGTGTTATAATTCCATTCTCATAAGCAAGAAGTGCTTCATTAACACTCTTGAATATCTTACCTTCACCCTTAACACCAGGTCTTTCCTGTGTAAGGTAGTAGATACCAAGTACCATATCCTGTGAAGGAACAGCAACAGGACCACCATCAGATGGCTTAAGTAAGTTGTTAGGTGAAAGAAGCATAAATCTACACTCTGCCTGAGCTTCTACAGACAATGGAAGATGTACCGCCATCTGGTCACCATCGAAATCGGCATTGAAAGCTGTACAAACAAGTGGATGAAGCTTAATAGCCTTACCTTCTACAAGGATTGGCTCAAATGCCTGAATACCAAGTCTGTGAAGTGTAGGAGCACGGTTAAGCATAACTGGATGCTCTTTGATAACATCTTCAAGTACATCCCATACTTCTGTCTCAAGATGCTCTACGCTCTTCTTGGCTTTCTTTATGTTCTCAGCAAGACCACGCCTTACTAATTCTCTCATAACAAATGGCTTGAATAACTCAATAGCCATTTCCTTAGGAAGACCACACTGATAAATCTTAAGTTCTGGTCCAACAACGATAACTGAACGTCCTGAGTAGTCAACTCGCTTACCAAGAAGGTTCTGTCTGAAACGTCCCTGCTTACCCTTTAATAAGTCTGATAAAGACTTGAGAGCTCTGTTACCAGGTCCTGTTACAGGACGGCCATTTCTACGTCCATTATCTATAAGTGCATCAACAGCTTCCTGAAGCATTCTCTTCTCGTTACGAACAATGATTTCTGGTGCTCCAAGATCAATAAGTCTTGCAAGACGATTATTTCTGTTGATAATTCTTCTATAAAGATCATTAAGGTCAGATGTTGCAAAACGTCCACCCTCTAACTGAACCATAGGTCTTAAATCTGGAGGGATAACTGGAATTTCTGTAAGAATCATCCATTCTGGCTTAGTACCAGCAGCAATGAACGCATCCATAACTTCAATTCTCTTAATAAGTCTTGCAGCCTTCTGTGAAGTAGTAGTAGCAAGCTCTTCCTTGAGCTTAGCTACTTCTTCTTCAAGGTTAACGTTGTGAAGAAGCTCTAAAATAGCCTCAGCACCCATTCCAACTCTGAATGTATTACCATACTGATCATAAAGATCTCTGTACTCAGTTTCTGTAAGAATCTTCTTGAATGGTATATCTGTTTCGCCTGGATCAATTACGATATAAGAAGCGAAGTAAAGTACCTTCTCAAGATTCTTAGGACCTATATCAAGGATAAGGTCCATACGGCTAGGTATTCCCTTGAAATACCAGATATGTGAAACTGGAGCAGCAAGGTGGATATGACCCATACGATCTCTACGTACACTCGCCTTAGTAACCTCAACACCACACTTATCACATACGATGCCTTTATCTTTAATCTTCTTATACTTACCGCAATGACACTCCCAGTCTTTGCTAGGTCCGAATATTCTTTCACAGAACAGACCATCTCTTTCTGGCTTTAAAGTTCTGTAATTGATAGTCTCAGGCTTAGTTACCTCGCCGTGAGACCACTCTAAAATACTCTCAGGAGAAGCAAGCTTTATCTGAATTTTATCAAATTTCATTGATTTATTTGACTTAATCTCTTCTGCCATTATAGTGCTCCCTTCTATTATTCTTCTATATTTCCGTCACCGTAATCATCATAGTCATCATCTAAGCTGTCATAATCGAAATCGTCATCTTCTGATCCGAGTTCTTCTATGGTTGCCTCACCGTCATCACCCTGCTTTTCTGCGTGATAACCTGCGTTCTTTAATTCATTTTCTTCATCACGGCTACTTCTCTTATAACCACCATCATCAAGAACCTTCTTGAAATCTGTAACTTCATATTCTGAACTTTCAAGAAGCTTAACTTCGTTATTGTCCTGATCAAGAACCCTTACATCAAGAGCAAGTGACTGAAGTTCCTTAAGGAGAACCTTGAATGATTCAGGAATTCCTGGTTCAGGAATGTTCTCACCCTTAATAATAGCTTCATATGTCTTAACTCGACCAACAACATCATCAGATTTAACAGTAAGGATTTCCTGAAGTGTATAAGATGCACCATAAGCTTCAAGAGCCCATACTTCCATTTCTCCGAATCTCTGTCCACCAAACTGGGCTTTACCACCAAGTGGCTGCTGAGTTACAAGTGAGTAAGGACCAGTTGAACGAGCATGGATCTTATCATCAACAAGGTGATGGAGCTTTAAGTAGTGCATGAAACCGATAGTAACCGGACTATCGAAGTATTCACCTGTTCTACCATCGCGAAGTCTTACTTTACCATCTCTTCCGATTGGAACACCCTTCCATTCAGCTCTGTGAGCTCTGTTATCTGAAAGGAACTGGAATACGTCATCTCTTAAAAGTTCCTTGTATTCAGCAGTAAATGTTGTCATATCAGCAGGATATTCTTCACCATTAGCTTCTGCATCTGCCTTTTCGCGTGCAAGCTCTTCATCATCAAATGGATGATTAGCATAAGCATTGGCCATATCAAGTGTATCCATAATATCATTCTCGTTAGCTCCATCAAAGATAGGTGTCGCTACGTTAAAACCTAATACTTTGGCAGCAAGGCTTAAGTGAATTTCAAGCACCTGTCCAATATTCATACGCGAAGGCACACCAAGAGGATTAAGTACAATATCAAGCGGACGTCCATTAGGAAGGAATGGCATATCTTCTACTGGAAGAACTCTTGAAACGACACCCTTGTTACCATGACGACCAGCCATCTTATCACCTACAGAAATCTTTCTCTTCTGTGCGATATAGATACGGACATTCTTGTTAACACCTGGAGCTAATTCATCTCCATTTTCTCTTGTAAATACCTTAACTCCTACAACGATACCATAAGCACCGTGTGGAACTTTAAGTGATGTATCTCTTACTTCTCTTGCCTTTTCACCAAAGATAGCTCTAAGAAGTCTTTCTTCTGCTGTAAGCTCTGTCTCACCCTTTGGAGTAACCTTACCAACAAGGATATCACCAGCTCTTACCTCAGCACCAATACGAATGATACCATCTTCATCAAGATCCTTAACCGCATCTGAACCTGTAGAAGGTAAATCTCTTGTGATTTCTTCTGGTCCTAACTTAGTATCTCTTGCTTCTGTATCATATTCTTCTATATGAATTGATGTATAAACATCATCTCTTACTAATCTCTCACTAAGAAGTACAGCATCCTCATAGTTGTAACCTTCCCAAGTCATAAAACCGATAAGAGGGTTCTTACCAAGGGCAATCTCACCATTAGATGTTGAAGGACCATCTGCGATAACATCTCCTGCCTTAACCTCATCTCCCTTAAATACGATAGGTCTCTGGTTATAGCAGTTACTCTGGTTACTTCTTGAGAACTTTGTAAGCTTGTACTCGTGAACCTTTCCACTTGTCTCTTTTACAAGAATTCTGTTAGATTCTGATGAAAGTACAACACCATCTTCTTCTGCAACTACACATACACCTGAGTCACACGCTGTCTTATTCTCTATACCTGTACCGATTACTGGTGCTTCTGTCATAAGAAGAGGCACCGCCTGACGCTGCATGTTAGAACCCATAAGGGCACGTGTACAGTCATCATTCTGAAGGAAAGGTATCATAGATGTAGCCACTGAGAACACCATCTTAGGAGATACGTCCATAAGATCAATCATACTCTTATCGAATTCTGATGTTTCTTCTCTGTAACGTCCTGATACTGTATTCTTAACGAAGTATCCATTCTCATCTATCTCTGCATTAGCCTGTGCTACATGGAAATCATCTTCCTCATCTGCTGTGAAGTAATGTACTTCATCTGTAACTCTAGGATTCTTAGGGTCTGTCTTATCGATTATACGATAAGGTGCTTCGACAAATCCGTACTCATTAATTCTTGCATATGAAGCAAGTGAGTTAATAAGACCGATATTAGGACCTTCAGGTGTTTCGATAGGACACATTCTACCATAGTGTGTATAATGTACATCTCGAACCTCGAAACCTGCACGATCTCTCGAAAGACCACCAGGACCAAGTGCTGAAAGACGTCTCTTATGTGTAATCTCAGATAATGGGTTATTCTGATCCATAAACTGAGAAAGCTGTGAACTACCAAAGAATTCCTTGATAGCTGCTGTTACAGGCTTGATATTAATTAATGACTGTGGTGAAATACCGCTTAAGTCCTGAGTTGACATTCTTTCACGAACAACTCTTTCCATTCTTGAAATACCAATTCTGAACTGGTTCTGTAATAATTCACCAACAGCTCTTATTCTTCTGTTACCAAGGTGATCGATATCATCCTTGTATCCAATGCCATACTCAAGGTGCATATTATAATTAATAGATGCAAGAATATCTTCTACTGTAATATGCTTTGGCATAAGGTCTGCTGTATTCTTAGCAATAGCATCCTTGATATCATCAAGTGACTCATTATCAGCTAAAATCTGTGCAAGAACCGGATAATAAACAGCTTCGTTAATTCCTAATTCCTTAGCTTCTTCTGTTGTGATATCTACCCACTTAGTGATATCTACAGCAAGATTAGAAAGAACCTTAACTGTTCTCTTAGTAACTGCACCTTCTGCACCCTTTAATTCAGCAGCAATAAATACCGCTGAAACAGCTGCATTCTGGATCTTCTCAGCTGTCTCTCTTGTAAGCTTATCACCAGCATTAGCAAGGATTTCACCATTGCCATCCACAACGTCTTCTGCAAGAATGTGTCCTGCAATTCTGTTTCTGAATGAAAGCTTCTTATTAAATTTATAACGGCCTACTCTTGCAAGGTCATATCTTCTAGGATCAAAGAACATACCAGAAATAAGTGCTTCTGCACTCTCAACTGATAATGGTTCTCCTGGTCTTAACTTCTTATAAAGTTCAAGTACACCTTCCTGATAGTTAGTAGATGTATCCTTCTCCATTGTTGCAAGAAGCTTAGGCTCTTCACCAAATATGTCAAGAATCTCTGCGTTAGTACCAAAACCAAGTGCTCTTATAAGAACTGTAATAGGTACTTTCTTATTACGATCAACCTTAACATAGAATACATCGTTAGCATCTGTTTCATACTCTAACCACGCACCTCTGTTAGGAATTACTGTTGAACTGTAGAGGAATATCTTTCCATACTTATCCTTCTGTATATCATAATAAATACCAGGTGAACGTACCAGCTGGCTGACAATAACTCGTTCTGCACCATTAATCACAAATGTACCGGTCTTAGTCATTAAAGGAAGGTCACCCATAAAGATTTCATGTTCGCTTATATCTTCGCTCTCTTTATTATGAAGTCTTACACGTACCTTAAGTGGAGCTGCATATGTAGCATCCCTTTCCTTGCACTCTTCTATAGAGTACTTTCTCTCTTCCTCACATAATGCAAAATCAACGAATTCAAGACTGAGCCTTCCGTTATAATCTGCAATTGGAGAGATGTCGCTAAAGACTTCCTTTAAGCCTTCATTTAAAAACCACTGGTAAGAATCTTTTTGTACTTCAATAAGGTTAGGCATCTCAAGAACTTCTTTCTGTCTTGAGTAACTCATACGCATCGATTTGCCTGACTTTACTGGACGTATTCTGTTTTTCTCCATTGACGTTTCACCCCTTAGTTTTCTTTACTTTACATTAATTTATTACATTATCGATATGCGTGCAAATACTATGCACACCATACCATAATAGTGCATTATTCATAGTAACAAAAAAAGTTCCAGCTGTCAATACAACAACTGGAACTTTTTCACATTTTATATAATATACCAAATATGCTTTAAAAAATCAAGTGATTATTCAGCATACCGCAATATATTAAAAATTCTGTTCATATATGCTATGCCATACGGCATATATATGTCAAGCAAGTATCAAACTGACAATCTAAATTACTTAAGAGTAACCTTAGCACCTTCAGCTTCAAGCTTCTTCTGGATTTCTTCAGCTTCTTCCTTAGAAGCGCCTTCCTTAACAACCTTAGGAGCGCCATCAACAACTTCCTTAGCTTCCTTTAATCCAAGACCTGTGATTTCACGAACAACCTTGATAACCTTAACCTTGTTAGCGCCAGCTTCTGTAAGTTCTACGTCAAATTCTGTCTTTTCTTCTGCTGCTGCACCTGCTGCTGCACCTGCTGCTACAACAACACCTGCTGCTGCAGAAACACCAAATTCTTCTTCACATGCTTTAACTAAATCATTTAATTCTAATACTGATAAACCTTTAATAACTTCGATAATTTCCTGAGTAGTCATTATTATAATCTCCTTTTTAATAGTCTTTTAATTAAGTTTCGTAGCAGGCTGACATAGTCACACCTGTCCGTCAATAATCATACTGATTATGCCGCGTAATTATGCAACCTCTTCGTTCTTCTCAGCGATCTGCTTAATAACACGAGCAAAGTTTGTAATAGGTGACTGGATGCTTCCAAGGAACTTAGCAAGAAGTTCATCTCTTGAAGGAATGTTAGCAATAGCTGCGATTCCAGTAGCATCATAGTAAGTACCTTCAACAACACCACACTTAAGCTCAAGTGCATCTGCTGTCTTAGCAAAGTTAGCTAAAACTCTTGCTGGAGCTGTAGCATCTTCCTTGCAGATTGCAATAGCGTTAGGTCCTTCAAGAACTTCTGCCATTGGCTCGAATTCTGTACCTGCGATTGCTCTCTTTACTAAAGTATTCTTATAAACCTTGTAAACAACACCAGCTTCTCTTAACTGCTTACGAAGCTGTGTATCCTGCTCAACAGTTAAGCCACGGTAGTCAACTACCACAACGCCCTGAGCGCCTTCTAAGCTTGCTTTGATTTCGTCTACGATAGGCTGCTTAAGTTCTACTTTTGCCATGAATATTTACCTCCTGTTAGATTATATCTGTTGCCAGATAATATTCTGCCCAGACGTACATGTATCAGGCTCATTCAATAACAATCAGCATAATGCTTTAAGCAGTATGCTTCATTGCTCTAACAAAAAAGTCCTTCTATCTATAAGACAGAAGGACTGAATAAACTGATAATCAATGCTTTACGCATTAAGTCTGTCCTCGGTAGGCGTATTACCTTTAACCCTTTCGGGACCTGCTGTCTTAGGCAAAATGTGAAATCACTTTCACTTTAATTATATTATGAAACCATCGCATCAATCTGATACAGATTATAAATCTATATCCAAATCAACCAGATAGTAACACAAACATTGATAGTATACTATCATAATATATTGGTTGTCAACCGTTATTCACAAAGAATATATTAATTCTTCGTAATATTGCGTTGTATAACCCAAATCCTGCAATAAGCTAATCCATTCATCAGCTTACATATGATTAATTAATTATAATTAACCAACGTACTTAGCTGTGCTAACCTTTACACCAGGACCCATAGTAGCTGTAAGAACAACACTCTTTAAATACTGTCCCTTAAGTGAAGTTGGTTTAGCCTTAACGATTGCATCCATAATAGCCTGGAAGTTGTCTGATAACTGCTCCTCTGTGAATGAAGCCTTACCAATTGGCACATGAATGATATTTGTCTTATCAAGTCTGTATTCGATCTTACCAGCCTTGATATCATTAACAGCTTTTGTTACATCCATTGTAACTGTACCAGCCTTAGGGTTTGGCATTAAGCCCTTAGGTCCGAGTACACGTCCTAAACGACCAACAACGCCCATCATATCAGGTGTAGCAACTACTACATCAAAATCAAACCAGTTATCATTCTGGATCTTAGGAATTAATTCCTCGCCACCAACGAAATCTGCTCCTGCTGCTTCAGCTTCTTCAGCCTTAGCACCCTTAGCAAATACTAATACCTTTACAGTCTTACCTGTTCCGTGTGGAAGAACAACAGCTCCTCTGATCTGCTGCTCAGCGTGACGTCCATCACAACCTGTTCTGATATGAGCTTCAATTGTCTCGTCGAACTTTGCAACTGCACTCTTCTTAACTAAAGAAACAGCTTCAGTTGCTTCATATAATGTCTGGCGGTCAATATTCTTGGCTGCCTCAACGTATTTCTTTCCTCTTTTCATTATATAAACCTCCTAGTGGTATTATCGGAAGGATTTCATCTTTCCTCCCACATATTGAACAATCCCGAGATTAATTCTCAGCCACATGTTCTTCTATGAAAATCAACAAATTATAAAATAAAATCTTGTCTAAATGTCTTTAAAGACCTTTAGCAATCTTTATTCAAAGCCTCGTTATAGAATTAGTCTTCTACAACAATACCCATACTCTTAGCAGTACCTTCGATCATTGAAGTAGCTGCTTCGATTGTAGCTGCATTTAAGTCTGGCATCTTAAGTTCAGCAATCTTCTGAACTTCTGCTCTCTTAATTGTAGCAACCTTATTCTTGTTAGGCACGCCTGAACCTGACTTAATATTGCAAGCCTTCTTAAGAAGAACTGCAGCAGGTGGAGTCTTTGTGATGAAGCTGAAACTTCTATCAGCATAAACTGTGATTACTACAGGGATAATTAAGTCGCCCTGATCTGCTGTCTTTGCATTAAACTGCTTTGTAAATTCTACAATGTTAACACCATGCTGACCAAGTGCTGGACCAACTGGTGGAGCTGGTGTAGCCTTGCCGGCAGGAATCTGTAATTTAATATAACCTGTTACTTTCTTTGCCATTGTGGCACCTCCTAAATATAATGTGGTTTATGGCGGCTTTAAAGCCTCCCACTTCTTGTAAGACCTAAATCTTACAGTAATTTCACGTCTGTGAAATCAATCTCGACCGGTGTTTCACGACCGAACATCTCAACATTAATTGTAACACACTGCTTGCCTTCATTAATGCTGACAATTTCTCCTACTGTATCCTCCCAGGCACCTGAAAGAATCTTGATTTGATCGCCTACCTTACCAGCAAACTCAACTACTGGCTTAGCTTCTTCATCATCAGAGCTGATTCCGAATGATCTTATCTCAGCTGGAGATAATGGTACTGGTTTAGATCCAGGACCAACAAACCCTGTTACGCCCCTGGTGTTTCTGACAACATACCAGCTGTCATCATTCATCACCATCTTTACAAAGACATATCCAGGAAACGTCTTCCTCTGAACCGTCTTCTTCTTGCCGTCCTTAACTTCCACTACTGTTTCAAGCGGAACAAGGACTTCAAAAATCTGGTCCTGAAGATTTCTGTTTTCAACAGTTTTCTCGATATTAGCCTTAACCTTATTCTCATATCCTGAATAAGTATGGGCAACATACCATTTTGCTTCGTCCATCTGATCACCTTTTCCTTACTTTACAATGAATTCAATTCCAAAGCGAACAATCAAGTCCACAACTGAAATAATTACACCTAATAATACGGATACAACCAATACAGCGATGGTTTCCTTTGTAAGTGACTTCTGGTCTGGCCAAATAATCTTAGAGAACTCTGCCTTTAAGCCCTTGAACCAGCTCTTTTTCTGTTTTTTTGTCTTAACAGCTTCACTCATCTTAATACCTCACTGATACCAATTACTTTGTTTCCTTGTGTAATGTGTGTGACTTACAGAACTTGCAATATTTCTTTGTTTCCATTCTGTCCGGATGAGCTTTCTTTTCCTTAGTCATGTTGTAATTGCGCTGTTTACACTCAGTACATGCCAATGTTATCTTTACTCGCACAACTTCCACCTCCAATTATTTATTTTGCAGGTGTTATTAACACCAATTGGTTTTTCTTTAATACCTGAACTGTTGGGTAAGTTTCGGGCATAAAAAAAAGACCGCTTCCATAGCCAGCCTAATATAACATATTTTTTGATATTTCGTCAACCAGATTTTTATAATTTATACATTATTTATATAAATATTTTCAAAAAACCTTAAACATTCTACTATATGTATATTGCAAAATCAAGCCATTCCTTATAAAATATAATAAAGTTTATGGATATAGCAAATGGAGTTACTGTATCTGCAACTGATGACAGTTAAAGTTATATATTTATGTGTTTTATATGTAATTATAGTAATATATTAAATATTTTGTGACGATACACATTATACCAATTATACATACAGACAGGGAGGTGACTGTTATGATTAGTAGTGTATACAGCTATTATTTATCCCAGTACGGGAACAAATCTAATTCCAAGTATGACTCACATACAAGAACTCAGCTTAAGAACACATATAGCAAGGTTGTTAAGATTAACAGCCAGACTCCTGTGTACAAATTAGACTTATCAACTGCTGCCCAGAAATACGCCATTGATTTAAAAGAACATGCAAGAGCGTTAGAGAATATTACTGAGGATTTATCTGACGGTGCTGATGGTACAATGACATTTAAGAAGTCTGCTGTATCAAGCAATGCTTCTGCCGTCAATGCCAGTTACATCACCGACTTTGGTGCAGCATCAGATGATGAAAGCTTTGATATAAATGTTAAACAGTTAGCCTGTTCACAGCTTAATACAGGTAACTACCTACAGCCACGTTCAAAGCATATAAAACCTGGCGAATATTCTTTTGATTTATCAATCAATGATGTTATATATGAGTTCCAGTTTAAAGTGGACAACTCCGAGACAACTAATAATATACAGAACAAGATTGCAAGACTTATCAACCGCTCCAACATTGGACTTACAGCTAATATCAAGGAAGATAATCTAGGCAATACAGCTATTAATATTGAATCAGAAGCAACCGGCATTAACGGAACAACTCCTGTTATATTCTCCATAAAGTCAGATGATGCTAGCAACCAGCCGCTCATTGATACTCTTGGACTTGACAGGGTTACACAATATCCAGCCAACGCCATATTTGATGTTGATGGTGATGAGCGCTCATCTATGAGCAATTCAATAACAATCAACAAAGCATATGATGTCAAATTATCAAAGGTAACAGAAGAACCTGTAACAATAAGCCTCAAGGCAGATGCAGACTCTATTGTGGAAAGTCTTAACGAACTTGTAGCTGGTTACAACAACCTTATCTCTGTTACTAATGATGAGAATAATAATCATTTTCAGGGAACAGAAAAGCTCCAGAATGAAATCGCATCAATTGCACGCTCATACAAGAAGCAGCTTGCAGACAGCGGACTTTCGCTTAATAAAGACGGAACTATAAGTGCTGACAAGGAAGTTATTATTAACGCTGATAATAAAGACGCCTTAAGCCACATTTATGAAAGCCTTAATTCGTTTAAGAATTCTATTAAAGAAAAGGCTGAGGATATTGCACTCAACCCTATGGACTATGTCAATAATAAGATTATTGCATACAAGAATCCATTAAGGTCATTCCCTGATCCTTATAACCTTTCAGCTTATACCGGAATGATGTTTAACGGATATATTTAGACTTATAAGACAAGATGTGTTTACAGCAGCTATGTTTGACAATAATCGTTATAGGACAAAATGTGTTGATGGAAACCATATCTGGAATAACATATAAATAACCCCTGTTATAGAAGAAAACAACAATTCATTATCTGCTGTTTTCTTCTATAACAGGGGATTTTATCTTTTATTAAGTTACACACATTATATCAGAACATATTGAACTAGATCAATCTATCAATACATAATCCATCAATACATTCTATTACTTGCAGACAGCCTCAGCACAGTCCTTAAACTGTGCGATGAATGCTCTTACCTTTACAAGAGCATCAGCCTTAGCTGAATCATCGCTTGACTTTAATGCAGCTGATAACTCTTTAACAGCATTATTACCATCAGCCTCATCTACTGCCGGCTGCGCACCTGCTGTTAAATCTCTTGTTGCATTATACATCTCAAGAGCTACATTAACTCCGTCAACAGTCATTCTAAGATACTCATCTGTATCATCCTTCTTGTCGCCTTTAAGTTCTGGAACAACTGTATCTATACAGTGAAGTACATTTGCACAATATCCTTTTGCTTCATTTAATACTTCTAACTGTTCTTTCTTCATATCCTCCATGACATTACCTCTCATCCTTAATTAGTCTAATAAATATATCGGCACTCACCGCATTTACTTAACACCTTACTTTTCATTAGCAATAAGTGTTTCTATTGCATTCTGGTCAATATCACCATTATCCATTCTTGGAAGTGGAGCTTTGCTTATGATTGTCTTCTGGATTTCCCAGCGGTAACCTTTTTTTTCGTTATATTTATTAATAAGCCTTACAAATCTTTCTTCTCTTACATCTTTATCTATTGGCACGATAACTGCTGTAAGCTTGTCATCATATAAAGTAACATAGCTTTCTGCAACTCCGTCCAGTGCACTAATCTGTCTTATTGTAACTGTCCTGCTTATCTTCTCTCCTGTTGGAAGAAGAATAATCTCAGGGTTACGTTTTAAAAGCACAAGACGACCTTTATCATTAATTCTTCCTATATCACCTGTATGATATACTCCGTCCTTGATGACACGCTTAGTATATGACTCATCTTTATCGTAGCCTTTCATAACACAGTCACCACTTACCACAATCTCACCATCAGGTTCAATTGCAACCTTAGAACTAGCAAATATCTTGTAAGTGCCATCCATAGTATCATTAATTCCAACACACCCTGACACCTCTGTCATTCCAAATACATTGTATACCTTCAAATCCCTGTCCTTTAACGCCTCAAATAATCTGAACGGACAACTTGCACCTCCTATAATTATAGTCTTAAGATTTTCATTAAGTGCTTTTATTCTCTTCAGATATTCAATCATGGATGGTGTTCCAGGCAGGATTGTAGGATTGTAATAATAAGTATCTGCATCTATATGTCTTAAACCTCTTCCAATACATACACACGCACCATTATGGATTGGCCATATAAGACTGTATATATATCCAAATATATGATGAAGTGCAATCTGTGCAAGCACCTTATCCTCTGGTGCACACATACAACATTCATTAACTGCACTTACTGTATTAAGTATATTGGAAACTGTAAGCACAACCGCCTTGTCACACTCCTGTGGAACGGCTGTAAGCATAAGAATATTGCCCTCTCTTACATTTTCTTCATTGTATATAAGACCATCTACCTCATCCTTCTCCGCATCAGTTATTATAATTGCCTCATTGTCTGCAAGTATATACTGGTTAGTAGATGATAAAATGTAATCAACACCTACCTTCTTTAATATATCATTTCTTGTATTCTGGGGAAGGAAGAAATCAACAAGCATAACATCCTTACCAGCAAGAATTGTTCCAAACATATTAACTATCCATCTGTATGAAGCTGGTCCATATATTGCAATCCTGCTGCCCTCAAACCTCATAAGATGAAGTGCTTTCTTATATGAGTCCTCAAAAAGCTTCTGATAAGTAACCGTCATCGTGTCATATATAATCGCCTCTTTATCAGGATACTTCTCAGCATTGTATTTTAACATCTTATAAAATGAATTAATCTTATCCATATAATTTCTCCAATCGCATAATATTGGTTCGTGATTAAAATATAACCAGCCACCTTATATTTATAATAACAATCTAACAGCCTTTGCTACACTCATTATACGCTTTAGGTAACATAAGCCGCAAGCAAAAACAAAGCGCATACTCAAAAATATATTACTTAATTTCTTAATATACCGCTAATCCTGTCTTTCACCTTAAAACTCTCTTTTACCTTTTTATAGCCATTATCCGCAATCCATAATCTTTCATCTTCGTTATCAAGATAATACTGTACTTTCACTATAAGATCTTTAATATCCTCATATACCACAAGATCCTTGCCTGGCGTAAAATATTCCATTATCTCTGTCTGGTAGTTAGTTATAAGAAACCCCTTGCAGGCAAGTACGTCAAGCACACGCAGTGGAATTCCTGACTGTATTATCTTAAGCGATATATTAAGGTTAATCTTTGCATTATAAAATGCTTTGGGCATCTGGGAATAATAATCAATATATCCCTTATTATTGACATTATTTAATCTTTCATCCACATCTGTAGAATATAGATTAACATTGCACCTGTTCTGCAAAAGTGCAAGTGCCATAACCCTCTCCCTGCTTGTAACCTCTGTTGCCATCGCATATGTAACCTCCGGTTTTGTAACCTGATAATTGCCATTAGATACATTTGCAAAATTCTCATTAATACTCTTCATTATATTATCATTAATGCAGTCATCTATAATATATCCTCCATACAGCTTTTGCTGTGTTTCAACAATACCTTCAAGATAACCTTTCGTATATACATCCTGATAATTACTTATATAAGAATAGTCCGATTTATACATTTTTCCAACAAACGCAACATCACACGCATAATTATCATCTTTAGCTAAAGCCGTCCGAAATGTATCTATATCAGCCGCCAGCGGTAAATGCTGCGCCCCTTCTACTCCATTTTCCATATAATGCTGCGCCTGTATTCTGTCAAAGAAATAAATTGTATTACACTTATTCTTTAATGCCTCTGTCCTTCTTATATTAATAGGGCAGTCATACACCCACGAAATATAAGGAAGCTTTAATCTATTACACAAGTCCGAGATAACCGGCGAGAAATTAACTGAAAACACACAGTCGTATAAAGTCTTGGACACCGCTATATATCTGTCCAGACTACTCTCAAGTTCGCTGTCATTATCCCAGTCTTTCATCGTATAATAAAATGTATCATATTCTATATTAAGTTCCTTTAATGCCGTCTCTATGCCCTTCTGCATAAATGCATCCCATTGAAAAAATAGTACTTTCACAGCACATCTCCTCTGCCGATATAATAATTACCTGAATTATAATATATTGGACAGCTTATTAGCAATCAATAATAGACTTATGTCCGAAATATTCAAAACCGTTCCAACTGATATATACTTAATAGCTGCCCAAAAATATGGTATAATATCAGAGATAAAATAAAAATAATACGAGGAATACTATGAGAATTCTTGAATTTGAGAACCACCACTTTGGTGTTGAAGATATTAAAGAAGCCCTTAATCAAATGGGACACGAATTAACAGTTGTATCAACACCACTTTTTCTAGAAAGAGCAAGCGAAGATTTTGATAAGCTTTTTGAAGAACAGATTGCAGGACAGCACTACGATGCCGTATTCAGCTTTAATTACAGTGCCGCCGTATCTACTAACTGCAACCGCCACAACATTCCATACATATCATGGATATACGACAGCCCGCTTCTTACACTGTATTCATACACTATAACCAACCCCTGCAATTACATATTCTTATTCGACAGTGAACAATATCTACAGCTTAAGAATGGGGGAATAAATACAGTATATTATATGCCTCTTGCTGTCAACACTGCACGTCTTGACCGTATGCCAATGAACACCAGGGTTCATCAAGTATTTGACAGTGATGTATCATTTGTCGGCTCTATGTACAACGAAAAAGGTAATTTCTATGAAAGACTGGAGAATATATCTCCATATGTTAAGGGCTACCTCGATGCTGTAATAAATGCACAACAGCATATATATGGTGCTAATTTCCTTGAAGATGTACTTTCTCCTGACATAATTAAAGCCATACAGGAAATAACACCTTACACACCTAATAAAGATGGCATTGAAACTCCTTCTTATGTATATGCGAATTATTTTCTTGCAAGAAAGGTCACACAGAATGAACGTTTTGAAATATTAAAAGCTGTATCAAAAAAGTTTACTACCAAGCTGTATACACACAACCCTACACCAGAACTTCCTGATGTGATTAACAAAGGACCTATTGATTTCTACGACAATATGCCTTATGTATTCAAATGCAGTAAAATCAACCTGAATATCACACTGCGAAGCATTAAATCAGGTATTCCGCTCCGCTGTATGGATATTATGGGTGCCGGTGGATTTCTGCTCACTAATTATCAGGCCGATTTCCTTGAATACTTCACACCTGATAAGGACTTTGTATATTACGAATCAATTGATGACCTTATCAGAAAATGTGATTACTACATAAAACACGAAGATGAACGTAAAGCTATCGCGCTAAATGGTTACAATAAAGTTAAAGAATTCCACAATTATAAAGTCAGGTTAAATGATATATTCAAGATTGCCGGGTTGATTTAATATCGTAATTTTAATTTATAAGTCTCTTAAGATACTCTCTGCCCTATTATCCCAAATATGCTCTTTTGAGGCTTTTATATATGCGTTCTGAGCTATACTCTCTCTTAAGCTGTCATTTGCAAGTAATTCTCTTACTACATCTGGCAGCTTTTCAAGATGTTCAAGATTAAACGTAACAATATCCTCATAATTATTAAAATTTTTATCCAGATATTCCGTCCTCTCGCTTAAGCATACTGCACCAGACAAGCATATGTTGGCTATTCTTTCCGTCATTCCTGCCTTGTGCCACGTCATCACATTAAGCCCAATCTTAGATTTACCCCATATTTCAAGGGACTCGTCTACATTTACTGCATCGTGCTTTATAAGATTATCCCTGCCAAGTCCAGAATATCTATCCCATGTTTCTCCAAATACATCAATCTTAATACCTGCTGCCAAAAGTGTCTCAAGCACCTTCGTCCTATAGTAATTAACTATGTTACGGCATACATCCTGCAGCGAATCAAGCAGTGAAAGAAACTTTTGCTCATCAATATTAAAATTTTTGTATACAAGAAGTTCTTTAAGACCCTGTTCAAATGTGACATTCGGGTGTGCTTTCATATATTCATAATATTCCTTCTGAAACTCATCTTTAATAACACTCTCATCCACATAATTGCACGCCCCGATAAACACTATATCAAATGGTCTGTCCTTGTTTGCCGCCCATCCAGCATCTTCTCCTGCTGGCGGAAGCTGCATAGCATTAACCGCACCAAAATGCTCCTCTATAAATTCAGCATAATATCTATCCTGGCACAAAAGATAATATTTATCATCTATTCCTTCAAACAGATTTCCAAAATACATTGGATTATCAAACCAGAAAATGTACTTAGGACATTTCATCTTTCTAAAATAGTCTTTAAATAACACAATAGACTGAAAACCTATAAAACCCTTTAATGAATTATCCTCAATATCAGATAGATTTACAGTCATTCCATAACTTCCATCAGATGTTATTACAGCCTGTCCTTTTTTGATAAGAGACTTGGTTATATCACCTGCAAATCTTCTTAATACTCCATGGCACGTATTATCGCCCATAATTACATAAAATGGCGCTGTATCAGCCTTAATCTTTGAAAACAACTCATTATTATTCAGCATTTCCAATAACCATCCGTTGTATAAATCTGCGCACTCTTTACTGTCAGCATATGCCTTCATCGCATATATTATATTTTCAAGCAGTCCTCTTTGTGTTAATTCTTTCATATAAAGCTTTAAAACATAGGCATATGTAAGAAATTCGGCGGCTGTCTGTTCATCTGATACACCTGTCACATTATCTGCTTCCTGTACGTCTGATGAACCCGTTGCATTATCTGCTTCCTGTACGTCTGATGAACCCGCTGCATTATCTGCTTCCTGTACGTCTGATGAACCCGCTGCATTATGCGCTTCCTGTATGTCTGATGAGCCTGCTTCCTGTGAAAATGAGTTCTCTTCGCTTGAACACAGCACGCCATATATTCCATTGTAATTATACTTTTCTGCATAATATGCCACTCTTACCGCAAGCTCATAATCTATGCCAGCCGTTAATTCTTCATTATAACAGCCTGTATACACGAGTATGCTTTTCTTAATGACCACACCATATACATTCATTTTAAAATAATCAATTATGTTATTAAAATCTATTTCTCCGTCTTGCACATTTTCTCCAAATATAGCCATACCATAATCCAGCAGGAAATCATTTTCCGTGATTATCTGTCTTATCTCTTCCTCACTTGTTACATTTTCATCAGCCAGTATCACATAATCTGCCTCTTCTGCCCCAATCATAAGATTTCTTTTAGCCGGACTTTTAAAATCCTCTCTATTAAAATCAAACCCTTTAATTATATCATTGTGATAACTGCTGTTTTCCATATTATCCATCTCACTTTCTTATCTTTCCTATAAGAATTCTTATATTTATGTATATAACTTCGCCAGCTGCTTTACGCTTTCTTACTGGCAACACGTCTTTGTTTATGATAAAATATAATTCTCAATTACTTATATAGTATATATGCAAAGGAGAATTATGAACATACTTTTTTATAGATATGGAAGTATATGCGAACCCGACATTATCGCTTCCTTTAAACACCTTGGTTTCAATATAACAGAAGATACAAGAGAAGTATACAACAAACAGCTTCTTCCATCAGACTGCATTAAGGGTCTTAACGAACTTTTAAAGCAGGACACATATTCTTTTGTATTCTCAATTAACTTTTTTCCTTCAGTATCTGATGTATGTAATATATGGGGTATTCCTTATCTGTGCCTAATCGTTGACAGCCCTGTACTTGAATTATTCTCAACTTCATTAGCTAATCCCTGCAATAAGATATTCTTATTCGACAGACAGTTGTACAACGACTTCCACCACATCAACCCTGACGGAATATTTCATATCCCGCTTGCTACCAACGTACGTGACAATTACGCTACTGCAACTATGGCAAGTGCTGCTGACCGGGCCAGATTTTCATCGGATATATCATTTATCGGCTCTTTATATTCAGAGAAATGTCTATATAACCAAATTACTCTTCCTGAAAAAATGCGTGGCTATGTAGACGGACTTATTGAAGCGCAGCTACTTGTATATGGATATAACTTCATTGAGGAATGTGTAACCCCTGAACTAATAGAAGCATTTTGCAAAGTCAGACCTGAGCTTATCAACTTTCCTGACAGTATGAAGGTTGATACAAAAGCTGTAATTGCACAGCACATTATAAGTGTAAAGGTGGCTGAACAGGAGCGGCTTCGTTACTTAAAAGTCTTATCTGAACATTTTAATGTAGACCTCTATACAGGCAGTGATATCTCTTCAATGCCGCTAATTCATAATCGTGGTTTTGCTAAGACAAACACAGAAATGCCTATTATATTCCACCAAAGCAAAATTAACCTTAACTTAACAGCCAAATCAATACGAAGTGGTCTGTCTCTTCGCATATTTGATGTACTTGGCTGCGAAGGTTTTCTTATAACTAACTATCAGGCAGAACTGCCAGAACATTTTAATATTGGTGAAGATCTGGAAGCATATACAAGTCTTGATGACTTAATGGGAAAATGTGAATACTACCTTTTACACGATAAAGAACGACAGGAAATTGCTCACAATGGTTTTGAAAAGGTTAAAAAATATCATACCTATGATATCAGGCTTACTCAGATGCTGGAGATTGCATTTGGACTTAAATAACATTACAGCTGCAGGTTTTGTTTAATAACCTGCAGCTGTAATAATCACCATACATATTTGATTTATCATCAACGCTTTAAATTCTACACATTTCTTATCAGCTGTTCCACAATATTACCCCACACATAATTGTCTGCCACAATATCGAAGCCATTCTGAATTATCGCTTTCGCTTCATCAGAATTATCCAGATAATGCTTTATTAACTGAGGTATTTCTTCACACGCATCAAGTTTATAATAAACAATATCTTTCTTATCCTGAAAATGCTTCTTAAGCCATTCACTTGAATCCGTCAATGGTAAAGAACCTGACAGCAGGATATTAAATATTCTATCGTGAGTACCCGCCTTAAACCACGGCATAACATTAAGATTAATCTTCGCCTCTGCCATAACTGGAAGTGTCCTGGCAAATGGAACACGGTCATTAATAATATGCACATTGCTTAAATTAGCAGAAGGGTGATTTTCCCAGCCTCTTCCTAACAGCCATATATCAATTCCTGCTTCGGCTATTATTGAAATAATCTTCTCCCTGTAATACATTCTCGCCATCCAGTCTATAGGTTCAGAAAATCTAAACAACTGCTTAACCTGCTCCTGTGCTAATGAGAGCTCCATCATATCAATAACATCAAGCACTGCCTGCTCCGTTGTTATACTATTATTGTCAATCATATACTCAGCAAGATTGTGATAAAATACTCTGAGCAGTTCATTATCTTTAAATGTATTATCAATCTGTTCCAGATAGCTCTGTGGTCTGTAATATGTCCCAGAAAATAACACATCATATGGACGTTTATCATAACCTTCAAGATTTAACTTTCCATTATAAGTACCCGCATGTGGCATAAATTCCACTCTGCCTACAGTATCACCAAAATATTTCTTAACATAATCAACGTGATTATCATCACAGCAGAACTGCACATAATTTCTTGGATGCTTCTGCATAGTCGGGTGAAATCTTAATGGGTGATCCATAAGAATATTAAGTGCCACTGTGTCCATAGAATCCCATAATTCTATAAACATATCTTCCTTCAGACCTATGCCATCAAAACCTATAGCTGCATCTGCTCTTACCGCCAAAAAGTCTGTAAACGCTTTAAAGGAATGTTCTCCCTCCTGATTACTTCTATTAAAGTCTAATATAAAGCATTGGTGATTTCTTTTTTCTAATTCTTCTACAATTCTGTCTGTAAAATAGTTAAAGGATTCTACACCAGAATAAAAAAGTACGAAGCGCATACTATGTCCTTTCCTCACTGTGATTATATAATCTTACGAGTGCTATAACTGGGATATTAAATCATAGTACAACTCATCCGCCCTCTTCTCCCAGCTATGAAATTGCAATGCTTTTTTTCGTCCCTCATCAGCAATCTTTTGCATTTTATATTTATCTGTAACTAAATCATTAATAATATGTGGAAGCTTGTCTATATCTTCTAGTTCAAACATAACAAGCTCATTATCTGTAAAATTCTCTTTCATATAGATGGAGGAATCTGTAACAGCAACAGCTCCGGCAAGCATTCCATTAAATACACGGTCATGTGTTCCGTCCTTAAACCATGTCATTGTATTAAGTACAATTTTACTATCATACATCAAATCCACAATTTTATCTGCTGACACTCTTCCTCTATAATCAAGATTTTCATTATCTATCCAATCGCAGACTTCCCAGCCAGTTCCGTATAATGTAACCTTAAAACCCGCATCTACAAGAGTCTTTACTGTCTTCTCCCTATAATAGGATACTGCCATCATATCAATATAATGTAACTTTTCAATAACATTTAATAACTCATTATCTGACAGAATAATTCCATTATGAAGCAGCCTTTCTTCTATCACATCTTCTGTTGTCCTATCGGGATTATTAATAAGCTCCTCATATGTCTCATTAGCAATTTTCTTTGCGTCAAATGTAAATTCCTTAAAGTCAGGTTTGCTCTGTTCAATAAATTTATATGAGATACCGCCTGCATACAATATATCAATACTTCTTTCGCAGATAGGCTTTATTGATATATCCTTTGCTTTACCTCCATGTGGCAGAAATCCAACTATCGGAATCTGAGGATAAAATCTTTGAACAAATTTCATATGATTCCTATCAGGACATATAACAACAGCATTAGCTGGCGCATTATCCAATGCCTTCTTATGTATAAACGGATGATCCATAAGAATATTAATGCATGGAATCTGTAACTGTTCCCATATATTCTGACCTTTTATAAGCTCCATATTAAATCCAAGATTATTAAAAGTCACAACTGCTTTTACTGGTTCTTTTATGAATTCACTCAGCTTTATCATTGAACCTTCCATATCCTGTGAATTAAATATCATAACTTCAAGTCCGATTTTTTCAAATTCTTTCTTTAGCTCATAAGTAAATATATCTAATGTATCGTATAGACCGACCATCAGAATAACTCTATCACGCATACTATTTCCTCTATTCTAAATTTAAAATGTTTCCAGTTATCTTTTACATTGTTGTGTAAGTTCTCTTATCTGTTTTTCTGCATTATTATCCGATATAGTTTCATCTATGAAGCTGGCTGCTAATTCCACATAGAATGGCGTAAGCTTCGCATAGTCCCACCATAACTTTTCCAGATTATAATGAGTAACCTTTCCGTCCCATGGTTTATACCATGCATAATGGATAATAGATATCTTATCTTTAAGTGTCTCATACTTGATGTCACAATAATACGCTATCCTTGCAAATAGATTATAAATTTCAAACGGAACATACTTTACACTATTATGATTAACATAATTCAATATATCCTGGTCAGGAGCTTCCATTTTATAATTCCAGACATTTCTGGCTATTCCCATATAATAATCATAGTTATATTTATGTCGCATTTGTTCAATATTCATAAGTAAAACTCCTGAATTAAAATATCTATGATTATAAAACTCTTCTGAGCCGAATATTTTTCTGTGCATAGGTCCATAATGCTCTGGAACACAATTGCCGCAATCATCTTCACAAGCTATTAAATCATTACCATCAAAATTCATATTATAAAACGCTTCCAAAGACTTATTGACAATAATATATACATCAAAATAAAACATTCTTTTTACATTTGGTGATAACACATCTAAAAGCATTAACCTGTAATATGCTTCTATACTCCACATATTATCTGTGTACATTCTTCCAGCAAATTTATCTTTTTCTATATATAGCGGATAGATGGTTACATCATATTTATCAAGGCAGTCCTTTAATCTTTGTATGTCTTTATCTGTCAATTCACTATGAAGAATATATACATCTATATGGCACGGATTATTTTCGCATAATGATGTCAGCATTACCCCTGTATACAAAAGCTACTTCCTGTTTAATGCAGTTGCTACATTCATTAATCCCATACCTCCTCATATCCTTCTTCTGATTCCTCCTGCGCTATTTCCACCATCTGTCTTGCTGTAAGCTTGCTTTGGTAAACCGGATTATTAAAAAGATTCTCATGATCTTCTCTTACGGAATGTGACTTTTCAAAAGATATTGCATAAAAATCCTTTGATAGCCAATCATAATCTCTTTGTGTCATAACTTCCGGGTGAAAATAATATCCTCCATACCTGAATGAGTGCCAATTACGATAATTATAAATATCCGGATAATTAACAGCCATATATGTACCAAATGTCTCGAATTCACTAAAGCTGTTCTCCTGTATATGCTCTAGTCTTATTGAATAAAGTATCTTCTCCCAAAACATTTTCCCTTTAACAGCAGCATTACTCTCTATATCCTCAAGCATTTTAATAACATAATGACAGTCAAATATCATATGCTCTGATATAAATGACTTATCTATTGTCTTATGAAGATTAGGAAGCAGCTTATTCATCGTTGTAAAATATTCCTCGTGAAACTCATGCTTTAAATCAAAATATGGTCTGCCATCATCACCAAACATTGAAAAATCCTTACATGGAACTGTATCCCCGTCCCACGACATATAATACTTATCCTTGCATACTCTGGCATATTGTAACTTTAGGAATTGCTGATAATACCAGCCAGCAATTCCTCTTGGCAATTCTCTTCCAAGCAGTATATCCGACATAATATCTCTGATACAATTGTATACATCATCAAATGGAATAATATCATTCTCATCAACAAAACCAGCTTTATCTCCTAACGATGACTGCGCCACCAGCTCACCTAATTCCTTACTTCCTACAAATAAAACTTTTCTTACAGGAAGATAATCAACTATCCTTTTATTATTACTCTCTACTCTTTTAAAGTCATTTGGCGTTACAACAACAATTGCATCATACAATTCTGTATCTGTCATATATTTCTCCTTGAATCATAATTATTATTCAGCACAAGCTATTAATACATTCTTTCCTTCAAATGCCATACCGTAGCATTTAATATTACTTTCATCTATACCTTTTACAAGCAGATTCTAATTTTTCACCAATTCATTAAACATAAGCTTGGTTTCGTAATTAGTTATTTTTAATTCATATTGTGGCATGCAATTCTCTGGAAGTTTGGCATCTCCATATCCTATATAATTAACCACTGTCAAATATCCACTTGCTAACAACAAACTCCATATAGCATTATCATTTATTGATAATTGATTATATATAATCTGTTCATCAATCTCACATACAATATTCTCACCTTTAAACAGTGTTTCAAATAACTGTTTTATATTTCTGTCTCCCTCTTGAATAAGCTTTGCAATAAGACCGTTAGCGCTTGTGTTTGCCCAGTAAGTTCCCAACTGTTTCTTATCCAATAAATTAATAATAGACCATGGATTATATATATCCTTGCTATTACCAAACAAAAACATCATACCAACGCTTAACTTTATCCTTAATATCTGAAAGTCCATACTCATCTAATGCAGAAAATACTTCATCTTCTGTAAAACCATATACATCTGCATACTCTACCGAAGTGGTCGTAACCACCTCCATATTATTAAAATCCGAAAATAGAGATTCTTTGCTAACTCTAGTAATTCCTGTCATTAGACCTCTTTCCATTGCTGGATATGTCCCCATAATTTCTCTATATTCAGGATATTTCCATATATCCAAATGTTCAAATATAGCCGACTCGTTATAATATTGTATTGAAAAGAATCTCTCAAGCATACTAATAGTAAGTGTCTTACCAAATCTTCGTGGTCTTGTAATTAATGTTACACTATCCATATTATCCCACCACTCTTTAATAAAACTGGTCTTATCTATATAGAAACAATTATTTTAATTATAACATATATACCATTATATCTGCTTTGAATTCTTTAAAAATCACAATTTTAATTTTAAAGATTACACAGAACTTTTATTTCGAATTAACAAAAAATCCATCATTATCAGATTAATTATATCTAATAATGATGGAATAACTAATTATTATCCCTTAATTCAGCCAGCACCTCAGTATATGGCTTGTATGGATTCAGTATTATTCTATCTTCGTGATTATTCTTTTCCTTTACTGGTGTCATATAATCTCCATAATATTTTTTTAAAATATAATCATAGCCTGCTGGCACTGGTATCTTAATATTCTCAAACTGCATATATATTGTATCCTCAAAGCAATTCTTTGGGTACTTTCTATCATTACCTCTTATCTCATCATAATAATAACCAACTATATCTGATTGTCCATAATTCTCTAATGTAAGCTTTTCAAACAGCTTCTGTGACTGAATATAATCATTACATAATGCTACTGTATTATCAATTCCAAGATAATACTTCTCACCTGCTATTATGCCCTTCATAACATTAACCGGATTATTAATACAATTAAATAATTCTCTCTGAACAACCTTAAATTCTAAATTGCTATTCACCCCATCATTAAACTCATCAATAGGAAATATATCTATAAAAATCCCCTGATTAAACTCTTCTGGCTTGTCCGGATATTCAATAGCAGTTGTTTCACTATTTCTTAGCTTAGAAAAAATCCACGTTCTGCCACATGAATTATACCAATCCTGATAATAATATTTGCCGCTAAACTCATCTTTAGCCACTTCTTTTAATCTGGCATAATCATCTCTTAACATACATACATCTATATCATCGTCCCATGGTATGAACCCCTTATTCCTGACAGCTCCAAGTAATGTACCAAATGCAGCATAGTATTTAATATCATACTTCTTACAAACTCTATCTAATTCTGATAATAAATCCAATTCAACCGACCATACTTTCTTCATCAATGGTGAGACAATATAGCCATCACGGTTTTCTTCTTTTAAAAAATCATCATTCTTGTTATAATTCATACAAATTGAATGTTACCTCTTTCATTATTATGATTGTTCTTCATACTATTAATATTTTAAATATTAATTTTGTTGTCTTAATATATTAATCATATATTGATAAACCTTTTCTCCGCAAGAACCATCTAAATTAGCTGCAATTTTTGATTCCTTTTTTTGCTTTTCTATTACCTCACCAAGATTATTATTTACCAAATCATCAAGAAAATCTTCAACAGTATAATTAATAGATTCATAACAACCAAAGAAATCTTTATCCTGTGGTTTGTTAAAAACCTCTACCGCATCAGCTTTTTTTCTATCTGTTACCGAATTTCTATCCAGAAACTTTTTACTATCTATCCTAAATATTGGTTTATTAATGACCTCAAATAGTGCAATTATTGAGCTATAATGTGAACCAACATATGCATCAGACACGGCTACAGCCCTTGATACATCAGCGGTTGTATCATATACCCCGACTTTATTATCAATAAAATATTGCACTAACTCATCATATTTTTCTATATATTGTGGTCTCATTGCCTTAACCGTACCCTTTAACAATGGATGCGGTCTCCATACTATAACAATATCGTTCCTATCCAATGCTATTTCAAACATTTTATACAACTTATTCATTAAAAGCTCTCCGCTTTCAAGAAAATCTGTAAGCGTTGTATTTAACAAAATACATTTTTTTCCCTCAAGATTAATATTCCATTCTTCTGGCGGTGCCACTTTTTCATTATATAAATTAACCACCTTATCAAACTTTGGAGAACCTAAAGCTAAGACCCTATTATAATAAGGAAAATCTTTACAAGTTTCCTTTGCTTTTTCAGATTGTACAATTATATAATCCGAACGATACAATAACGGTAATTCATTATAATCATCAGATATAAAACCTGGATTAACATAATAGGGTACATATACTAATTTTCCACAGGATTTTTTTAATTCTGCTGAATAATAAGCAGGGTGTACTGTCGTAACATTATTAAACTGATCAAATGGATTATGGACAAAGACTAAATCTGGCCTCTTCTGTCCCAACAGATAATCCTGAAAATTAACTACTGGAACATAATCTGGATATTTATTCCCCTCATAACAGGTGTCCCATTGATTGGTCTTTCTATTAGCTTCAAAATATGGAATAGGAACAACAGATGTTTCACATTCATCACTTGCAGCAAATTCTCTCCATATACTCTCTAAACTATCCCACATTGCAGCCTTATATGGTAAAAAGGTCACTCTATATGTTCTCGGTATTGTATCAATATCACATATTATATTGTCTATAATTCGTATTATTTCTTTTCTAATATTTCTTTCCATTTTTTGCGAATATTGATACATCAATTCACAAAGCTGTTCTAATTTATTAATAGTTTGTAGTTTTTTTAACACTTCTTTTTCATTTGCACGTTCTATTTTTTCCAAACTTTCACCAATAACAATAACAGACTCCTGACATTTAGTAAGTATACGAATAACAATATCATCATCTATAATATCATTTAATTTTTCACACAATTTTCTTACTTCTTTTAACATATTCTTGTACTTATCTGAATCTGCTTTTACCATAATCTACTCTCCACTATTTTTTTATCACTAGTAAAACATTTTTATTATTTTAACCTTATAACAATTAACTTGGTTTATACCCTAATTTTTTTTCTAATATTTTTTCTTGTGTTTTATAAAAAGGATAATTGTGCGTTTCCTGTCTAATAGGTGTCATATAATTATCACCAATTTTCAAACGTAGAATTTTATCATATTCCCTTGGTATTGGAATTGTAATTGTCTCAAATGGAACTTCAACTAAATCACTAAACCATTCTTTAGGAAAATGAAAATCTTCTTGATATACTATTCTCCATAACCCTGCCACCTCATCAGCTTCACCACTTTTATATATACAAAATAATTTTTCCACTAATGAAAGTAACGCAATTCTTACTGGCTTATTCCTATCAACTTTAGTTCCTGTTAATGCCTCCACATTCTGTAAAAATTGCTCCACTTCTAAAGGATCTGCCTCTGGTGATGACATCGCATCCACGGCTCCTAAAATTATTCCTATAATCTGTATATGCAATTTTCTTTCTTCTTCATCTCTTGATAAATAATCCAAAGGAAATATATCTATACCTAATACATAAGGACAACCATGAAATTTATACAATCTTTCTTTATCCATTGATACTGATGTAGAATTAACAACTCTTACAATTAATGAATCATACTGTGGTTCTAAATCCATACATAGTAACTTATATTCATCTGGAAGTTCATCTTTAGCATATTTTATAAAATTGTTAAGATTATCTCTTGTCATTCCAATATCCATATCATCATCCCAAGGTATAAAGCCTTTATGTCTTACAGCTCCAAGCAATGTACCATAATCAGCAAACCATAATATGTTATGACGTTCACATATCTCTCTAATAACACTCAGAACTTCTATTTGACCTGCCCATGCTCTCTTCATCATTGATGATACTTCAAATCCATTTCTTATTTCTTTTTCAAAATAGTTATCAGGAAAGTATACCATTAAAACCTCCTATAAAATACCTGCTAATTCCAATTATTAAATATTTTTTTCAGTGCTTCAACTAAACGTCGATTATCATCAACAGTTAAATTACCTAAATGTCCTACTCTGAAAATTTTTTCTTTTAAATCTCCTCCATTTGGACAAATCCAAATTCCATATTGTTCTTCTAAAATTTCAAATATCTTATAGGCATTTTTTTGATCTTTAACTTTTACTGCTGTAACTGAATTTGATAATGAAGAATCTAATATCTCAACAGGTAAATCTAATATTCTTTTTCTAAAATCTGCTGCTAATTCTGCTATCCTGTCATTTTCATATTTAGCTCCACCATGGGCCATAATCATTTTCAATCTATAGTTCATTTGTAACAAAATCGATACTGCTGGTGTAAATGGTGTCTGCCCTCTTTCACCATTTTTTAATGCATCTTTTATATCAAAATACATACTATTAGCAGTTGATTGATTTATTCTATTTATTGCCCTTTCATTAAACACAAGAATAGATATTCCTGGTGGTAATGCTAACGCTTTCTGAGACCCTGTAAGAAATACATCAATTCCCATTTCTCTTATATTTACTGGATCTGCTAAAAATGAACTAATTCCGTCCACTATTAAAAAAAGATTATTTTTTTTGCAGAAATCTGAAATCATCTGCATATCATATAATTTAGCTATCGAAGTTTCACACATATTAACCAAAAATCCGGTAAATCCTTTATTATTATATGGTTCTAACATATCTTTAGTAAGTGGATTATCAATTGGTACTTTCACTACCTTGTATGGAATATTATGAATCTCACAAATCTGCGCAAATCTATGTCCAAAACTTCCTCCATCTACTATCAATACCAAATCATTGCTTGTAAAAGAATTCATAACTGCTGCTTCCATTGCTCCAGTACCTGATGCTGTAAGAAACACTACTTTTGAATTATCCTCTGCATATGTAAGCTCTTTCATAATTTTTTCATTTTCAAGCATTATTTTTGAGAATGACTGATTGCGAAAATAAGGAACTTGCTTTCCTCCAATTTCTAATATCTCAGGCCATGTCTGAACCGGTCCAACTGTAAAATTCAGCATCTTTTACCTCCGTAATGTATGATTAATTAAATACATTTTATTCAAGTATTTATCATTTACAAACAACTAATGTTCCACACACATCTGTAATTGGGACTTTACAAAGCTTCTGTTTTATTTCATTTTCATAGTCGTGTACAGCCTGCTTTACCCCTCTTAAATAATTAGTCTGATTATAATCATGAATAAAAAGATATCCACCATTATTTAACCTTGGATAAAAATATCTCAGCCCCTCCAAAATCGGTTCATATAAATCGCAATCCAAAGATACAAAAGCATAATTTATTTCTTCTGATGGAATAGTATCTGGGAAAAATCCTTTATGCACAACACATTTCTCAGGATATGTCATTTTATTCATAACAAGTTCAAGACTTGTATTCTTAAAATTATTCCAATCTTCAAACCATTCATCAGATGTGAACTTTTTACTTTTTTCTATTTCAACATCTGATTCACAAAATCCTTCAAAAGTATCAAAAAGGTGTAATTCCCTATCTGGAAATGTTTTATTTATATATTTTGCAAGCTCACCTTGATATACTCCCAATTCAGCTAAACTTCCCTGAACATTATTTGATATTATTTCATCAAATAATAATCTCATTGTACCAAATCGACAGTAATCATCTGAACGTATTATCTTCATACCTAATAATTCTTCTACACAATCACAATTAAACATATCAATTGGATTATTCATCGTTGTCATAAGCACTTTTCTAGCACGACCATCTTTATTTCTGGATTTTTCATATTTTTCAGCAAACTCAGAAATATATTTCACATTTTTTTCACCATTTCTTGCTATAAAAGTTTCCCATAATAACTTATTAACGACAACCATTTTTTCTGGATTTATTCCCTGCTCTAATGCTGCAAATACTGTATCTGCATATGTATTTGCAAAATAAATTATATCAATATCATCCGTAGCATCTTTTAAATCAATAACAGGATAACCCATAAATTCTTCTCGGCTTTTTTTAGTCTCTATGAACAACGACAACTTTTCACCTTTAAAATCATAGTTATTCATAAAATACTCTGCTACTCTACCTGTACCATAAATTGCTATTTTTTTCATATTTTTCCTCTTTTCTTGTCCAATTTAATAATAAATTTATTTATACATTTCAAAATTTGTTATCATATACCTCTTTGTAGCTAACTGTTTATTTCTACTTTCTTCTGATGGAAGTATCATATAATCCCCATACCATTTAGATAAAACTGAATCATAACCTTTAGGTACGTTAAGCTCCCTGTTTTCAAATTTCATTTTTATAGCTGACTCATACCATTCTTTGGGCATAATTCTATTATCTCCACAGCTTAAAAATGTATCTCTTTCAAAATATGCTGGCGCAATAAATTCTGCTGTTTCATAATCATACCGTGTTATAATTTTTTGCATTTCTTGAAATATTTCAATATGCTTTTCTCTTGAATAATATTTTGTTCCATATGGAATAACTACTTTTTCTTTCCATATATTAGACCATTTCATATAGTCTGATAAATATTTTTCTTGCTCGTTTTTATCTGATGGATATCCGCACAACGGAAACACATCTAATCCTAAACCAGCCATTGTTCTAAGTGGAAAATGATTAAATTCGATTATTATTTTTTTTGATTTTATTTTTAATAAATTACTAGGTGATAAATCTCTTACTTCATCATTAAAAACACTATCCAAAAAGAAATCACCATCTCTAGGAAACAAATCTTTAAAGACTAAATAATCAGGTACTGGCATACATACATCCAAATCATCATCCCATGGTATAAACCCTTTATGTCGAACTGCTCCTAAAAGAGTTCCATAATCTAAAAAATATCTTAAATTATGTTTATCACAAAAATCACAAAATGCATTCAATATATCCATTAGGACATTATGACACTCCTTTAAATCGGCATATTTCTCATATTGTGTAGGAAGTATTGGATTTGGCATTTTATTCATCCTTATTCCACTCAAATCCACTATATTTTTATTGTAAATAGGATTTATTTCTTTTATCAATTCAGTAATTTTTATTTTGTCAGTTTTATTACATACAATAATAAATCCATTGTCTCTTAGTATTTCTTCTATAGCATTATTTACATTTTTTACACATTCATTTTGCGCCCATTCTTTATTATATATACTACTATCATAGTATTCTAATTTAGATACTTCATATTCTTTCAAAAGCATATAAACTGTTTTACCTAAAGAATCCAATCCATATATTAAAAATTTTTTTTGTTTCCATTCCTTATCAATCAAGTTTCTCTTTAATTCTTTATCTATATATTTTATACAATTATCATAAATCATAATTTCTCCTTATCATCCAATTAATAACATTGTTTATTTATAAAAGTTGAGCAAATCATCTGTATTCTTTATTCCCGTAATACTAAATACCCCTGTTTCATTTATATCTTTTCCATATGAATTATCATTTTTAAAATATTGTTTTCCCGTTAAATTTTCGTAAAATTTTAATAACATATCTATGACTGGAGTATTAACATTTTCCATCAATGCAATATCTTTAAATATACATATACCATATGGGTAATCTTCAATAAACATTCTAGAATTAAAATCAGGAACATATTTATTCACATCTAATTTTTTTAATGGTACTTTTACTGCCTTAAATGCTTGAATACTTTTTAATTTTTTTGTTAAATCACTCGGCTTTTCAGATTCATAATACAATGGCAATGAAACAACCTCTGTCAAATCAATTGGATTTAAAGCATTGCATATTTCTTGTACTTCTTTATCGTATCTAAATAACACTTCTGATGCTTCGTCATTCCATTCTTCGTAAAATTTCAATTCATTTTTATAATACATTCCTTTTTTATAATTTTTGAACACGTTATACAATCCCGTAATATGCAATACTGGATTTGATGGTGTTAATGTAATTGATAAATACTCTTTTACAATTCTTGTTTTGATATGCAATAACCCTTCCATTAATGATGCTACTTTTTTTGAATAAAGATATGGTATTGCAGCTATAAACAATTCTTTTTTTAATGATAAAATATTAGATTCATACTGACCATTTTCTTTTAAATATGTTCTTGCTACAAATGGAACTCTTTGCATTCCAAATATTATTACGCCTCGTTTAATTAAATTTTTACAATAAAGCTCTATTCCTCCATAACCTGGAATAAAACCCAACATTGCTCCAGATTTTATGTAATTCTGATATTTTCTAAGAAATTCCTTTCTAAGAAATGCTGGATATGTACATAATATTAAGTCTGCATCTTCCAATGACTTTCTTGCATCATTTGTTACCGTTATATTATTAATTTCTGCCACCCTGTCATTTTCTATATCTTTAATAATCAAATTTCCATTTTCAAAAATATTTTTACTTGAAAATACGGTAATAGCAATATTATCTTCATAATATAATCTTTGTACAAATCCTAATCCTATATTCCCCGCACCTAATATAGTTACATTCATACTATTCTCCTTATTGTTTTATCTCCGTTCCATCTAATAATCTTACATATGTGGCTGGACTATGAGGAATTCTTTGATCTATTGGTGGCAGTTTCATATAATTTCCATATATAAATTTCAAAAAGCCATCACTATCTTGGGGACCCCAAAAATAATGTCCTTCAAATTCATACTCTATTCTATCTTCCATCCATTTTCTGGGAAAACCTTCATTTTCTCTTTTACTACTCCATGCTACAATTCTAACTCTTTTGGTATTTTCATCTAAACATTGACAAGCTAATGCATCATACAACTTTCTTATATAGGCTAACGAATTATGCGAAAGTATTTTGTAAAAAAGTCTGTATATTTTATTAGATTCATATTTTGCTCCAACAGGTGCATACGAATTTTTCCTAACCCAAAAACATTTCAATGAAAATATTTTTTTTGCAATGAACTTATCTGGTACATTATCACATGGAAATATATCAATGAATAATCCTCTTTTCATTTCAAGCATTTCTTGTTTTTCACGATTAAAGACTGTGTTATTTCTTAATAATTTTGCATAACCCCACCTATAATTTTCATCAGTATTATAATTTTGTAAGAAAAACCTATTTTTATCTAAATCCTTTTCACAGACTTCACAGAACTTATTATAATCTTTTCTCAACATTTTTATATCTGCATCATCGTCCCACTCAATAAATCCTTTATTTCTAACAGCTCCCAACAGTGTTCCACTTTCAATAATATATGGTATATTATATTTTCTACAAATTCGATCAAACTCAATTAGCATTTCTAAGATTGTGCTATGTAATTGTTTTAATGTTTCATCTGTATATTTCACCATTTTATAATTACTCCATTACATTCTTTTTATACTTTGTATGACTTTTTAACCATTCCTTATATGAAATATCTGGATCAATAATAATTCCGCTATGTAAAGTTTCACTTTTTACAGGTATCTTCCATTCTATATATTCCATAGTTAATACTTCTTCATAATCTGCTGGAACAGGAACTAAAATATTTTCAAATTGAGCATATTCTATTTTATCAAACCACTTTCGTTCATAATGCTTTCTTAAGCGTCCCATAACTTCTGATGACCAACACCTTAATTTATCAGTATCATACAAATGCGTTTCACAGAATTCCTCAAAAACTCTTAAAGCATCTTTGTAGCTCATATTTACAAGTTCCAGTATCATATCTTTATCTAATGTAAATATTTTCCATATATCAGGATTATCAATATTATTTAATATTGCCTCTCTGTTAAATATACAATCCCATATATCTTTTTTTATATTTGTTACGGTTTTCATTTTTGCACTTCCATCATCTGTACTATCGAGTGGAAATATATCAATAAATATACCTTGATTAAATTGTTCTTTCATATCATCAAATTCTATAGCTGTTGTTCTAGAATCTCTCAACTTAGAAAATCCCCATACCATAACATCTGTATACGCACTTTGGAAAAAATATGGTTCTTTAAAATAATTTGGTGCTATTTTTAGCATCCTATTATAATCGTCTCTCATCATAAACACATCTATATCATCATCCCATGGTATAAAACCTTTATGTCTTATAGCTCCAAGGAGTGTACCATAACAAACACTATATTTTAGATTATATTCCTTACACATTCTATCAAAAGCGATTAATAAATTAATTTCTGTATACCATATTTTTTTTACTCTTTCAGTAACCAAATACCCATCTCTTATTTCTTCTTCAAAACAAAATTCTTTATTTATCAATGTCTAATAATGCCTCCAGAAATTTTTCCATATATATTTTTTCCCCCGTTGTGACACGAAGACATTTGCCCAAAGTTCCTATCTCTGAATATGATTTAATAAGTATCTTCTTTTCTTGTTTCATTCGCTCTACAATAATATCAGCATCTACTTTCCTTGGTTTAACAAATATAAAATTCCCCTCTTTTGCATTTACAACAAATCCATTTTTTTTGAGAGCATTAATTATATATTCTTTACCTTCCAATTGATTCTTTATAAGCATATCTAACATTCCATCTTTTTCTAATATTGCTTTTGCAAATCTCATAGCAAAGGCATTAGTATTATGAGGCGTACACAAATTAGAAATCATTTTTACATCTTGTGGCTGCCCTACAACATATCCAAGTCTTAAACTGCCAAGAGAAAATAATTTTGAAAATGTCCTTGTAACTAAAATGTGTGGATTATTAAGAGCATAATCAATAAATGTATTATCATAGAAATACATATATGCCTCATCAATTAAAATACTAATTTCATACTTTTTTGCAGCTTCCAAAATCATCTCAAATTCCTGATTTGTATATACATTTCCTATTGGATTATTGGGATTCAATAAAATCAATAACTCTACATCTTCACTTAATTTTTCAATTATTTTTTCAACTGGAAGTGTCAGGTCATCTTCATATAATATATTTACAAATTCTCTTCCATACATATTCGCATAAACCTGATACATTGCATAGGAAGGTACAACACCAACAATTTTCCCACCTGGTGATGAAAATGCTTCTATAATAAAACGAATTCCTTCAGATGAGCCATTTACAAGGCATATATTTTCATTTTTCACCCCTAAAAACTCAGAAAGACAACTTTCAAATTCATATGTTTCAGGATACTGAGATACATATTGCGGAGTAATACCTTCAAGAACCTCATCAATAAAATCCTGTGGTAATCCACCAGGATTTTCATTCAAATCAAGCCTTAAATAATCTTTTCTATTATTCTGATAAACAATTCTATGCAAATTTACCAAATTGGGATTAACATAATACATAATTTATCACTCTCCTCATTTCATTATTCATTATTTTATAATATTTTTCTTCTAACAAATTCTTCAACAATACCAGTTATCGCAATTGATTCTCCTGCCGTAAGTTTATACGCATTCTCTCCCATATGATGAATTTTGGCTACGAACTCACTTATTTCATAACGAAGTCCATCTCCTATAAATTTTGGTTCATAATGTTCTATTACTGACTCGTCCTCGTACCTTACATCAAACTTTTCAGTGAGCCACCAAGGTGACTGCGCAATTACATAGCCCTTAGTTCCTGCGACTATTAATTGTCCCTCTGATTTTACAGCCATACCGACCTTTGCTGTTGCCATTGCATTTTTATACCTAATCTGTACCTTTGTGTAATCATCTGTACCCAGTTCATTATTAAGACTATCAAATGTAACTGATTCATAATCACGACCCAATATCTTAATGATTGGCATTAACGCATTACCACCATATTCAAGGAATGCTCCACCATACTTAGGATCTTTTCGCTCTCTCGACTCAACTCTTGCTATTCTTGAAAAGCAGGCTTCCACATCTTTAATCTCACCTATCTTGCCACTCTGTACAACATTAAGAAGCTGCTGAAATCCCGGACAATATGCCGCTTTAATTGCCTCCATTAAAACGACACCCTGTTCTTTTGCCAGATCATATAATTCTATACTTTCAGCCCTTGTAAATGCCAATGGCTTTTCACAAAGAACATGCTTGCCTTTCTTTAATGCCTTCTTGGCATACTCATAATGCGTTTCGTGTGTAGATGCTATATATATTGCATCTATTTTTTCAAGAAATTCATCATAATTGTCTGTATACATATCTATCTCATATTCAGAACAATTTTTCTTGAAATCATTAACACTTTCAATATCAGGATTATAGGCACTTGTAACAATCAATCCACTGGCATATCTTGCTTCTGCAACGAATCTTTCAGCTATACGGCCAGTTCCAACAAGTCCTACTTTTGTTATATTAAAAGAACTGCTCCTAAGCATTGTAGATGATATATTAGGTGTTCTCTCCAGATATACCACTTTACAGAAGGCATTAAGATAATCAAATGTTCCAATCCAGTCAGAACCTACGGTGAATATATCTACATTATATTTCTGTATATCCTCTATCTTCTGTCCTTCATGGTCCTCAACTATAATCATATCAGCAAGACCAGTATTCTTAACATTCTCTATACGTTTCATAATTGGGTCAACAACATTAAGCTTTCCTCTCGCCTCATCAAAATGCTCTGTTGTTACTCCGACTATAAGATAATCGCCCAATTCCTTTGCTCTTTTCAGCAATTTGTAATGTCCCTCATGAAATAAATCATAGGTTCCATATGTAATTACCTTTTTCATTTTATCCTCCATGATTGTCATACTCTAATCATTCTTTATAATCAGAGATTTATCCAAAACAACACATATTCTTAATATCTACATCAGATTATTCTTTATCAGAAAATCTTCCTGTTTCTTATAAAATGGATAATTATGTGCTCGTCCACGTTGTCTGTCATATTGCATATAATCGCCATATGTTATTTTAAGAAGCTCATCATATCCATTGGCTACAGGCACTGATATGTATTCAAAAGGAAAACGCTTCACGCCGGTAAACCATTCCTTTTTATATTTAAGTTCTGGATTATAACATATATTCGTTGGTAGATATGTAAGATACTCACATTCATCTTTATTAAATATTCCTGCCACTTTATCCAATAATAGCCAGAGCTGATTCTGTATATTCTCATTCCTATCTATATTTGTATTACACATTTCTTCAATGAGATTCAGATATCGTTCTCGTTCTTCTATTGTATATTGATTAAATTCTCTTGCAGTAGAATATACAACTGTATATATATTTCTAAATGTGTTCAATTCTTCTTCATTACTTGGAATATAGTCTAATGGAAAAATATCAATGCCACATATATATGGGCATCCGTAGAATTTTTTTCTTTCAGACACATCAGTAATTATGTATTTGGTATTCATAACTGATGTCAAAGGCTGCATATGCGTAGAATCAGAATATGAACTGCTATTATAATAACCTTCGGGAAGTTCATCTGATAAAACCTTCATCAATATCTGATAATCAGGTCTTATCATATAGATGTCAATATCATCATCCCACGGAACAAAACCATTATGGCGTACCGCCCCTAACATTGTCCCAAAAGCTGCATAATATGTAAGTCCATATTCCATACATATTCGATCTATATGTGTGAGTACATCCATCTCAACCGCCCATACGCGCTTCATCATAGACGGAATCTTAAACTCACATCTTTCTTCTTCCTTGAAATAATTATCATCCAATTCCAGCATCCTTGCTACCTCTTAAATCTTATCAATATATCCAATATACTGCTGTCTCGTAAGTCCTTCTGCGATTGCCTTATATAATGGCATCTGCTTTACAAGAATCGCACTATAAGGTGATTCTGTTATATCTTTCACCTCACTCAATGCCCTGCTTGTAAGTGGAACATACTGTTCATAATCTATTGTTATCTCTCTTTGCTTTGCAAAATCAAGAATTTCATATAAATATGTATGAAGAAAATATAACTTAATCTCCTCATAATATTCATTAAAATATGAAGTATTCTTCATAAACTCCCAGACCATTAACTGAACCTGTGCATGTTGAAATAATGTTTCCACCGCTTTCATATCATTACGCATAGTTCCGTAGTTGTTCTGTCTATATATATATAATTTATCGGACATTTTCACTAATTTATTAGCATAAAATAGTAATGGATAGACAAATAATGGTTCTTCATATATAACATTTTCTGCAAATGCTGTGTTGGCATTAATAACCATCGACCTTTTATACAGCTTATTCCAACAGCCATATGTGAATTTCTCCATAATCAGCATATTTTTTCTATCATCTGCACACTTTATTTCAATATATTCATCTTTCATCTCATTCTTATTACAGACTATTCCTACATTATCAAAATAATAGTTATAATTAAACTGTACTATATCCGCATCTTTCTCTTTTGCTTTCAAATATGCTTTTTCGTATAAGCCTTCTTCAATCCAGTCATCAGAATCCACAAATGCAATATACTCACCCGAAGCATACTTAAGTCCTTCATTCCTTGCCCCACCCTGTCTTCTGTTATATGGAAGGTCTATTATAATAATCGACTCTGGATATGCTTTTTCCATCTCTTTAAGCATATCCCACGTCTGCCCATCATCCGTAGAAGCATCATTAACAAATATCAACTCAAGGTTATCTATACCTATACTCTGCTCAACAAGCGACATAAAGCACTTAGGCAGCCACTTAACAGAATTATAACACGGAATAATAACACTTATCTTTTTCATATTCCCTCTTTTCTACTATATGCAATCACAATTATCTTCTATTTATCTTTAACATATATGCCTTTATTTATCATATGTATATCTTTATTCGTTATACACATCTTTCCATATTACCACCTGTAAACTGCTTCCAATAATCTTATTCAAGCTCCAGTGCCTGATTAACATATATCTTTGCCGTATTCAAATCATTACGATTAAGATATTCATTAGCAAGATAGTTATAAATATTAATTAAGTCTTCTTTATTCTCATACAATTTAGGCAACATAACAAGCATATAATATATTGACAAATTCTTTGTCTGAATATAACCATATAGCTTCTCCGGTGCACCTGAAATTATATCAGCAAGTTCATTACCAACATTAATCAGTCCCTTATAATCAAGCGACAATCCACAAAGATTATTAATCCCAGCCTGTTCCTCTGTCTGCATTATCTTAGCAAATGTATAGATATATCCAAGACTTCTATCTATATCTGAATCCAGATAGAACGCATCTGGTCTTTTCTCTTTAACTTCATCTAGATATTGCAACACTTGATTATAATTACCATTTTTTAATAATTGTGCTGCGTGTTCAATTGCATTTTTAGTTTCTGCCTTACTTTCCGTAAGACCAACAATGCATTCGTATGGTTTATAATTATTATAAACAATCCATACTCTTAAAAGCCGCTCTGCTATAAAGCCATATACTCTTTGATTATATTCGTCGTATCCTGTCATATCAAGCTGCTTCTCAACATCAAATAATATATCAAAAAGCCACTTAGAATAAGCATTAACTTTCTCTTTTGAAGCAATCAACATATTGGCAAAATACATTTTACTGCCATTCATTACCTCATCAAATGTATCAAGATAATCTGGATACATCTTTGAAACTGCCTCTCTTGTTAAATCCATATCTTTTTTATTGTGCTTAACAGCATAACTTTCATATAATGATTGACTCTCAAGCTCTAAAGGCTCTGATACAATAATATCATACTCATTTAATATATGTTCTATATCTTCTTTTAAAAGCACCTCATTACGCTCATTAATGAAATATCTTCTATAGTGACATAACCCTGTTATATCACAATCCGAATCATTCTTATATAACCAATACAACCCTGTAAGCTCACTGTAATAAGGATTTCTTTCCGAAATATTATCACCTGTATTATCACTATGATATCCCAAGGAATTATGAAGTGCAGCTCCTACCTGAAGTGGAATGTATATATCATTATTTAATTTCTCATATTTTTTATGTGCCATACAATAAATCTTGACTATACTCATACACACACTCCTTTTATACGCCAATCTATGTTATAATAATATTATCACATATATCAAGGAGGATAAAGATTAATATGCCAAAAGTATCGGTTATTATGCCCGTTTACAATTCTGAACCAACTCTTGTTGACAGCTTAAGCAGTCTGGTCAACCAGACCCTTTCCGATATGGAACTGATTCTTGTTAATGACTGCTCCACTGACGGCTCATTTAATATACTTTCTGATTGCGAATCACAATTTTCTGACAAGGTTCTTCTAATAAATCTTGATGAGAACCACGGAGCTGGAGGTGCAAGAAATATCGGTTTATCATATGCTTCTGGAGATTATATCGGCTTTATGGATAGTGATGATATTGCAACTCCTGATATGTTTGAGAAAATGTATACTAAGGCAATCTCGGGTAATTATGATATTGTGGATTGTGGATATTACAACGAAGCTACAGAAACTGCTATTGTGCACGCTTCTGATGAATTAACCGGAACTCTTAATGGTTATAAACGAAGCGAATTGATTGCTAGTGGTGGATATTTCTGGTCTAAGCTTATAAAGAAATCTTTTATTGACAGAGTTGGTCTTGAATTCCGAGAACATTGTATACTTGAAGATTTTGAAACATTAATGTATTTATTTGCCACCGCTGACAGCATTGGAAATGTTAAAGAAATACTTTATTGTTATAAAAATTATCCAACATCAATTTCCAAATGTGTTAATGCCGATAGTTATTATAACAATGCTTCTGCCGCAATAGAAGCTATCTATAATAAATTATCGTCTTTACCTGATTATTCCAAAATCCAATATGCTGTAGAATATTCTATATATAATTTATGTGCTTTGACACTTAACACTTGTCTTAACCTAGGACAGGCTGCTCCCGCTTCTATACAGAAGCAGCGACTTAATACAATAAATTATTATCTGAATAACTACATAAAACTTCCAATAACGGACAATAAATATATACAGAATAAAATGAGCAGCAAAGACATTAACCTTATAAATAATATTGATAGCATAATTTCAAGGATTGGCTGATTAATTACAGCCAATCCTTTTTATTCCATTCAATGCCGGATCATATCTGCCACATTTTTTATAGTTTTCCAGTGCCTTTTCTTTATTACCAAGGCATTCATATATCACACCAATATTATAATCAGCCTTATAACTATTACAGCCTTCAATCTTACACAGCTTATACAATTTTGCCTTATTAAATTCATCTATTGCTTTATCAAACAGACCATTGTTCATATATGCCAGCCCCATAAGAAACACATAATCTGCGCTCACTGCAAATTCATTATATACATTTTCAAGAAACATCATTTCTTGTATCCGCTTTTGATTAAGTAACGAATACCCATATGTCTCAACCATATCCTGAACATATTCAAGCTTCGGATTCAAATCATATTCCAGACCTTTCTCAAAATATTCTGATGCCTTCTCATAATCCTTCTGCATATAATAGCTTTTACCAATCTGATAATATGTATAGGGAGAAGCTCCATTTTCCATTAAATCCATCATAAGCAGCTTTATATTACGTTCTGTTTTTCTCTTCTTATCATCTTCGCTTCCTGCATATCCTGAATGTCCTGCTATTATCGGAACATCTATGGTTTTAATCTCATCTCCATTATTACTTACAACCTGTTCGTGAATCCTCCCTTCATAATGGCAATATTTTTTATTAAACAAGCGGCTTATTCTTTCTGTTCCTTTTACATTCTCACCACTCGAATTTATGTCATTAATACGCTCAATACGTCCAACAATATTACTATCAGATTGTAATAATATTGAATTTATTAAATTCATATCTGCACTTTCAATCCATTCATCGCTGTCTAATACAAGAATCCATTCATTATTCGCAAGCGTTATGGAGCAATTTCTTGCCTCAGCAAAATTGTCATTCCATTTATAATTACCTTTTATATCCGCATATTCCTCAATAACCTGTAAGGTTTCATCTGTTGAACCAGTATCCACGACTACAATTTCAACATCATAACGCTTTAAAGAAGCCAGACATTTTTTTAATTTTAATGCTTCATTCTTTGTAATTATACATACTGATAAATTCACCCAATCACTCCTTCAATACTATGTCAAAGCTATATACTTCAATATATATTCCAGCACATTATCATAGCTAAATTTTTTAACTGCTTTATGTCCATTTAAAGCAATTGCCATTCTTTCTTCTTCATGCAAAAGATAATACTCCAGCTTATTAAGCATATCATTCTCATCAGTAAACATAACTAATTCTTCACCATCCTTAAAAAGCTTAGCTATATCCTCCTGATAATTAGTAAGGCAAAAGCCACCTGCACCTAAAATATCATATACTCTTAATGAAATACCTGATGTAATTGAACGTAATGTTATATTCAGATTAATCTTTGATTTTCTAAATACTTCTGGCATTCTGCTATAATAATCTATGCTTTTGTGCATGGCTGCTTTTTCTATGTTTAATTCTTCGTTGCCGGTAAATACATCTAAATTATACTTATCAGCAATTACATTTAACAGATTAGTTCTTTCAAGACCTGTTATGTATTTATTAATCTGAGCCGCTAACACACATTCGTGCGGAATAACAATATTATCCATATCAACACATGAAGCTCTCAAATATCCGCGTACCCATTCCTTATCCACAATTTCATTGACAACATTATATCCATATATTTTTTGCTGTACCTGTGCCAGACCATTGATATATCCCTCATAATATGACGGAATTTCATCTGACATCAATATATTATTCAGGTTAGTATTCATATTTCCAACAAAGCTTACATCATAATCATATTTAGTATTGATAATGTCCTTCCCTAATTGCCTGTCAAGTCTGTCTGTATCCACAGCAAGGCTGGAATATTGTATATTTCCAATATTATATCTGGACAATAATTCTATACCATTTCTCTCAAACAGAAAAATCCTATTGCATTTATTATATACTTCTTTACAAAATAACGTATAGTTAGGCCAGTCATATATCCACGATACATATTGAATATTGTACCAATTACATATTTCGGATAATATTGGAATAAAGTCAAAGGAGATTACTATATCAATACCTTTAACTACAATACTTATTATTTCTTGTCTTATATTCTCATTCAGCCCTAAATACTCTTTAACTTTATGCTCAATAACTATAACCTCATCAGCAGCTTTATTAAGGGCACGTTCCAGATCTTCCCTCGAATTCTCATACCAGCTACAATATAATATTTTCATTTTTCCTCAATTCTTATACACTGATTATATCTTTGCAAACCATTTTAATATATCTTTATTATCCTTAGACATATTTTCCTGAATATATCTGTTATTCTCCCAATTAACCAGTTCTTTCTTAGAAATGCTTCTAAGATTTAAAAGATTATCTTCTAAACTGAATTGATTATTGTCCTGATTCATAAGACATATTCCTATTGCCCCTGCAATACACGTTATCTTAGCATACTTTATTGCTTCATCTACATTGCAATCATACTTAAGGCGGTCAATTGCCTTGTATACAGCTAACATATCGTTAAATTTAATCTGTTCACGATTATTATGTGATGCAGAATTATCATTATTCTTATATATATACAGGATTTCTTTGACATTAGCAGTATTATTAATTTTCAGTGCTATATTTATAAGAAAATCCAAATCTTCATATATAACATTTTCTCTTATCCTGATATTATTATCTTTTATTACCGACAGCCTGAATATCTTGGTTACTGCATAACCCACTCCTGCTATAATATCACTGCGTTTGGCATCATCTAATTTGCCTGTAATATTGTCTCCTATTGCCAAAGCGCTCTCATCTGACAATTCATTATAATATGCACAATCCACCATATCATAACCTGCCTCTGCTGCTTTATTATATAGCTTTTCATACATTGTACGATCAATTATGTCATCACAATCCATAAATCCAATATAACTTCCTGTTGCTTTGGCTATACCCAGATTTCTTGCTCCACCAGGACCTCTGTCTCTATCTGAATGAATTACCTGAAATATATCTGGCACTTTATTACACCACTGTTCTAACAATAATCCACTATTATCTGTTGAACCATCATCAACAAATATTACCTCTATATCCTTTAACGTCTGGTTAAGCAGACAATCCACACACCTGTCTATATACTTTTCAGCATTATATACTGGTATAACAATTGATACCTTTACCATTAATTCCTCCATATAATTAATGAGGATTGCCATATAATATGACAATCCTCTATAACATATATCTTTATTATAATTATAAATTACTGAAGAAGTGAAAGAACTCCCTGTGTAGCCTGATTAGCCTGTGCAAGCATAGACTGTCCAGCCTGTGCAAGAATGTTGTTCTTGCTGTATTCAACCATCTCTGTAGCCATATCTACATCGCGGATACGAGATTCTGCTGCCGATGTATTCTCACTTGTTGTCTGAAGGTTATTAATAGTATGCTCAAGTCTGTTCTGAATAGCACCAAGCTTAGATCTCATATTAGATACTGAATTGATAGCTGCCTGAATAGATGCCATCGCTGCACCTGCTGCTGAAAATGAACTCACCTTAAGTCCACTAACCTTAAGTGTTGAAGCATTCATATTAGTAATAGAAATTGAAATACTCTGTCCTGATAATGCACCTACCTGCAATCTCATTCCAGTAAATGTACCATCAAGCAGGTTCATTGAGTTGAACTGTGTTGTGGAACGTATTCTATCAATCTCTGATGTGAGCTGATCCATCTCCTGCTGAAGAGCATCTCTATCTGATGATGTATTAGTATCATTAGCTGCCTGTGTTGCTAACTCATTCATTCTCTGTAAGATTGAATGTGTCTCATTAAGGGCACCTTCAGCTACCTGCACTAATGAAATACCATCCTGCGAATTAGAAGCAGCCTTATCAAGACCTCTTATCTGGCTTCTTAACTTCTCTGATATAGAAAGTCCAGCTGCATCATCTGCTGCTCTGTTAATTCTATAGCCAGATGATAACTTCTCTGTTGACTTCTGCTGTGCACCTGTTACTGTTGATAAATTCCTGTTAGCGTTCATCGCTGTAAGATTGTGCTGTACTACCATAATTATAATTCCTCCCTGAATGTCTTACTTATCCTTAAATATATATTGTAATTAATAAAATGTATATAAGCCTTCCAAAACTTAACTGCAATATATATCGGATATTTTGATATAGACTTAACCCCTTAATTAAAAAATTTTTAAAAAGGCTGTGACAATAACAAATACTTGTTAAAGTCACAGCCTTTATGATAGTATTATAACTTCAACTACCTAATTAGCCTAAGAGTGAAAGAACACCCTGGTTAGCCTGATTAGCCTGTGCAAGCATAGACTGTCCAGCCTGTGCAAGAATGTTGTTCTTGCTGTATTCAACCATCTCTGTAGCCATATCTACATCACGGATACGTGATTCAGCTGCCGATGTATTCTCACTTGTTGTATTAAGGTTGTTGATAGTATGCTCAAGTCTGTTCTGAAGAGCACCAAGCTTAGATCTCTGAGTAGAAACTGAATTAATAGCCTTCTGAATAGCTGCCATTGCCTTTCCTGCTGCTGAGAATGAACTTACCTTAAGTCCGCTAATCTTAAGTGAAGAAGCATTCATATTTCCAATAGAAATTGAAATACTCTGTCCTGATAATGCACCTACCTGTAAGTTCTTTCCTGTGAAAGAACCATCAAGTAAGTTCATTGAGTTGAACTGAGTTGTAGAACGAATTCTATCGATTTCTGATGTAAGCTGATCCATTTCCTTCTGAAGAGCATTTCTATCAGTTGATGTATTAGTATCGTTAGCTGCCTGTGTTGCTAATTCGTTCATTCTCTGAAGAATTGAATGTGTCTCGTTAAGAGCACCTTCAGCTACCTGTACTAATGAGATACCATCCTGAGCATTAGAAGCAGCCTTATTAAGACCTCTGATCTGGCTTCTCATCTTCTCTGAAATTGAAAGACCTGCAGCATCATCACCAGCTCTGTTAATTCTGTAACCAGATGATAACTTCTCTGTTGACTTCTGCTGTGCACTCTGAACTCCGCTTAACTGTCTGTTAGCGTTCATTGCTGTAAGATTGTGTTGTACTACCATAATAGTTTCCTCCTTGAATTCTTGGTGGCGTCCCTGCCACCCATAATTAAATTGTTCAGGATTGCTCCTGTTATATATTATATCGGACTATTGTTTATTAACTTTAGCCCTGATATAAACTTATTTTAATATATTTTTTTATAAGTGTCAAAAACATTACAGCTTATTATTGCGTGCTGTAACCATACTTATATTATCTGGCAATAATATTATACATTCTTTTATATAAAACTATTTCTTCTGATCCATAAACTGCGGTTCAGAACTTACCCTGCTCATATTCTGATAATACTTATTAGCCATACTTACACTTCGCTTGGCTGTCTTAGCATTATCCTTTAACTGCCTGAACTTAATATCAACTCTGACTTTGTTTCTTGATTCCTGTGCCTGTATAGTCGCACTTAAGGATGTAGCTTCTCTTATAAGCTCCTGTAATCTAATTATTAATTCCTTATAATCAGCCTTATACTCTTCTACATCTTCTTTTACTCTGTCAAATACAGCTTGAAAGCCCTCATCAAGTGAATTAAGCTCATCTATATATGCAGCTTTACTCTCCATATTACTCTGAAGCTTATCTCCATCGAATTCTTTATCATCAAGCAAAGCACTCTGCTGCTCATTCAGCTCAGATACTTTCTTAAGTATCTCTATCTTCTTAAGAAGACTGTCTATCATTATCTGAAGATAATTCTCTGTAATCATATACTATTACCACCATCTTGATATCATAAAGGTATAGTTAAATTACTATTTGACCATACCTTTATATTATTAATTACCGGCTTTTACCATAACTTCTTTCCAAGTATCTCTCATTCCTCTTAATTCAGCTAATGCCTGATCAAGAACTTGTGTATCTTTCTTCATATTAGCATCAACTAAAAGGCTGTAGATATACTTGTACACATTATCAAAATCCTCTGCTACCGGGTATTTACGATTAAGTGTTGACTGAAGCTCTTCTATAATCATCTCTGCCTTTACTATATTAGTATGTGCCTTTTCTGTATCATTCTTTTCTATTGCAACCTGAGCAATATTACAAAACTTAATTGCACCTTCATATAATAATAACGTAAGCTCAGCCGGTGTCGCTGTTAATATCTTATTGCGGTTATACTGCTGTGCCATATTCTGATTATATATCATAACTTGTCCTCTCTCCTGATGTCATAAACACCTTATATTCCTATTACCATATTATCCTTAATATAGAATTAAATCAATACCCAATTATCAATTTCCAAATAAACCAGACATTGATGATGTCTGCGAGTTAAGCTTTGATAAAGCTGATTCCATAGCTGAGAATTTACTATAATAGTAATCTTCCCAAGTTGTAATCTTAGTCTCTGCATCACTTATCTTAGTTGTATATTCTGAATATTGCTTAGTCATCTGCTTGTCATTATATACTGTATAAGCACTGCTCACTGAAGATGTAGCCATCTTATTACCTAAATCTGTATAAAGCTTTGTAGCAAGCTGTGAGAAGAACGAAACTACAGTCTCCGGATCACTTGCTATTGCCGCCCTTAACTTATCATCATTACCCGATGAAACAGAGTCATCTGAATCACCATCAATATGATATACACCTTTTTCATTCTCACCTGATGAGAAATATCCCTGTGTTGCTATACCAAAGCTTGATAAAGCATACGACTTTCCGTTAATTGTAAATGATGAAGCCATATCATTCTTCATAGTATTGATAATACTGCTTAAAGTATCATCCTTTCTAAGCAGTGAGTCCTTAATCTTAGTCTCCCACTTTTCAACTTCATCATCTGTCATCGCCGACTTCTCGTCATCTGTAAGTGGTTCATATCCCTTAGAGCTGTCTGCATTATAAGCTTCATCCATTGACTTAATCAGCTTATTATAATCTGTAAACATATCTTTAATAGACTTATAGATTGCATCTACATCTGTATCTGTAGTTATTGTAACCTGCTCATCATCCTTAGTCTTAGCGGTTACCTGTATTGTAATGCCATTAATCGAATAGTTATTGCTATTACTTGTAAATGTAGCACCATTAAGCTCAATTTCTGAATCCTGTCCTACTTTTCTTGATGCGCCCTTAGAAAACTTATGTGCTGCGTTAATCATATCATAGCTATTCTTTGCTTTGTTCTGATACTGTGTTGTAAGGTCTGCCTTAATCTTAGTATTCCTGTCAGCAGTCTCAGCAGCTATATTGGCAACTCCAGCAGCTGAATCTGTCTCTTTTAGAGCTGATACAGTTGTCTTGCCATCTTTCACCTCAATATTAACATAATTTTTAAGGTCTTCCATTGATTTCTTAGCTGTATCGTAGTTAGCTATGTCTGATTTAAGTGTTTCTACAGAACTTGTAAGGGTTTTATATTGTTCTTTTTCTTCGTCTGTAAGTTTACTTTCATCAAAATCACTATCATTATCTCCGCCTTTGCCTTTTAAAATAAGTGCATCAAGCTGTGCCTGTTTTGATGTAAGCTGTGCCTTAGCATTATCTTCAGCTGTGACACCTGTATCTGACATATATTTAGTATTAAAACTATCAACTGTAGCAGAAGCTTTACTATATGCTGCAAGCTTTTCCTGTGCTACTGTATCAAAGCTTATCTTATTACTCTCATAAGCACTATTAATAATATCATCAAGTGCTGATGTATATGTACCATCCGCAGCATTATAATAGCCAGCCCATTTTGTATACTCTGCTGTAGATGTCTTATCATCTGTATAAAGTCCCAATTCATACAAAGAGTCTCTACCAGCTGTATCATTAGCTACTAATGAAAAATCGCCATCTTTACCAGAAGTCTTGGAACTTATAAAGAATCTCTGGTTCGCCTCATCAAAGCTTGCCTGTACACCAGCATCCTTAAGCTTTACTAAGAACTGATTAACTGTCATATCATCTGTAAGTTCTATATTAGTTGACTTACCATCAACAGAAAGTGTAACACTTCCCTGTCCAGACGTCTTATTTGTTATAGCTGATAACTTGCTTGAACCTGTTATCTTTGATGTGCTGTCTGATTTATTAGTAACTTCACCACCTGTAAGATAACCCGATGATGCAAGTTCTTTAACCTTTAATGTCTGGTCTCCAGCTACCGCACTTGAACTTGCTGTAACTGTAGCTACACTTGAATTAGATACAGTTGACTTCTTAAGGCTGTATGCTTTACCAAACCTCGCTGCTGAAAGCTTTCCACTATAAAAGCTATATATGCTTGTATTCATAGTCTTCCACTTTTCCTGTTTCCAGGAAAGCTTAGTCTGAGCCTTTACAAGATTGTCTTTCTTTAACTGATATCCTGATACAAGTGCTGTTACAAGCGACTCTGTATCCATACCTGAAACCATACCTGATAATCTTATTGGCATAATATTACCTCCTATCTCTTCTCATCAACAAGGATACCAGCAAGCTCCCAGGCTTTTGCAAGCATTTCAAGAGCCTTCTCTGATGGTATCTCCTTGATGACTTCATCAGTGTCCTTATCTTTAATCTTAATAGTAATACGGTTAGTTGGCTCATTATAACCAAATTCTGCTATTGTATTTCTATTAATTACTTTCTGTATATCTTTGAGTTCCTTGATACTTGCTTCTTTCTTCTCATTCTGCTGTGCAAGATTAGATTCGCCATTGTCAGTACCACTCTTCTGTGTATTGGTTATCTGCACTGTCGATGCTGTACTGACTTTACTATCTGCTGTCATCTCCTTTGCTGCTGTATCAGAAGAAGTCTGAACATTAACCTTATTAATCTGTGTTGCCTGAACTGCCTGATTATGGTAATTGGCAGCTATGCTCATTTTATCAATTCCCATTATCCTTCACCTCCGTGTGGTTATAAAAAATGTTCTCAAACCGATATTAACCAATATTACAATTCTGCAATATATATCCTAGTGCAGTAAAGAAATCCTTTTCCCGTATTTATTGCACTTTACTCAGTTTCTAAACCCTATATCGGCATTCTAATGCCATAATATAATATTATATATTAATTATATTCATTATAAATCATTACAATTGTTATAACAAATGTAACTATCATTTCTTAAAGAGTTGGTTAAGTGCCTTAACATCAATTGCCTGTTGTGTAGCTTCCTTATTAGCATCCTTTATCTGTACATATACTTCTTTTCTGTAGATTGGAACAGACTTAGGTGCTGTTATTCCAAGCTTAACCTGATCTCCTTTAATCTCGATAACTGTGACTTCTACGTCATCGTTAATTATTATAGCTTCATCTTTTTTCCTTGATAATGCCAGCATTCTACTCACCTTTCCTTTCTTCAAGAATTGAATAAATAGGATATCTGACTTCATAATCATTGTTGTCGGCTATAAGCTGTACACCCTTTAATGTATCAGCATTGACAATGATTGGAGCTTTGAAATTAATTGTCATCTTAGTAATATCTGCCGGAACAGTAAGTACACAAAACACTATAAGATCAGCTTCTTTAATATCACTTCCAAGAGCCTTTAACATCTCATCTTCAACTATCGGATCATAGTCTTCTTTAATAAGCTCCGGCTTTAACATTGGAAGAGCAAGTTCTGGCTCATCTAATGACTGTAACCACATTATTGATGCCTCGTCTCCCTTATCCACATCGTATATAAGTGTAAACTTTTTACAGTCCTCAAAGCCAATAACCCCAAGGTCAAATGTTATAATCTTCTCATCATCAATATCAATCGTTCCAAACCATCTAGTATCTACCTTCACCTTAATACCCTCCATTAAAACGCTTTGATTATCATTTTCTATCCAATAAAATCAAGTAATGTCTGCTGTACTACCTTGCTTGCTGCTGACAGTGCCGCATTATATACAAGCTGGGCAGAAGTATAAGATATAACAACCTCCTCAAGGTCAATATCTTCATTCTCAGACTTAAGACTTGTAAAATTAGTCTTCTGTTCTGTGAGTCTTGACTTAGTAAGGTCAAGTCTTGTAATTCTGTTACCCACATCAGCCTTGGCATTAGAAATCTGTTCCTGATATCCCTGCATCTGCCCGATACCACTCTCAAAAGCTTTAGTCATCTGGCTTTTTGCTAATTCCTGCTGCTTAGTAAGTCCTTCAAGAATATCACTTAAACTCTTCTGGTCTGCATCTGATGAATATCTTTCCTCTTTCATCATACTTTCAACCTTTGACATCTGGCTCTCTATATCAAGAACATTCTGTACTGCTGATGTGAGGTCATCTATATTTCTTCCAAAATATATATTAAACGCTTCATCTGCCTGAGTATTAACCTTTAACTTCTGTGTAAAATTAATATTATACTCTATATCTTCATCCTTCTTAACATAAGTAACGCCTGTAACATTATCAACACAGTCAAAATACATTGTTGGATTGACATCACCCTTTTTAAAATTAGATTTATCATACTGCACTGAGAATGAATTGCTTGTATATACGTCCTTATATACATTTTCTCCAAGAAGAACTTCACCAACCTGTGAATTAATAACTATCTCATCATCACCTGGTATATAATTAGTATCTGATGTAAATGATACTGTAACTGCATTGCCACTTCCATCACTAAAGAAGTTACCTGTAACGCCTGTTATATTACCATTGGCATCTGTATTAGTTGTAACACCTGTAACTGCATTACCATCTGCATCTGTTACTGATATTGTTCCGTCTGTGTTCTTAGTTATTGAAGCCGTATTGCCCTGACTGTCTGTAATCTTAAATGTTCCATTAGCATCAACCTCTGAATAAGCAAGCTGTAATCTGTGTACTGTCTGCACATTTGGTGTAATAATCTTGCCATTAGCATCTTTCTTAACTGACAGATTCATAATATCATCATTAGAATAGGCATTAGTATATACAGTCTTACTGCTAAGTGCATCTCTTGTAAAGTTCTGTGTTATTGTATAGTCCACATCCTTAGCATCTGCATCTGACTGATATGTCAGAGGCTTGTCTGTTGCATAACCTGTGAATACATATCTTCCAGCATAATCTACATCTCCCTGTGTATAGAATGAATCCTTTAGCTTATTAAGTGTCTCAACAATTGTATTACGTTCCGAAGGAGAATAAGAATCTGTTGCACCCTGATTACAATAGCTGTAAAGCTGTGATACTATATTGTAACTCTGGTCAAGAGCATCGTGTGTTACCGAAAGCCATGATGAAGCATCTGGTATATTCTTATTAATATACTGTGTAACCTGATCAAGACTTGAACGAAGTCTTAATGCTCTGATTGCAATAATTGGGTCATCAGAAGGCTTGTTAATCTTCTTCTGTGTAGATAACTGTGTATCCATTGTATTAATCTGACTTTTATTAGTCTGTATATTAGCTATAGAGCTGTTTATCATCATCTGATTAGTTATTCTCATACTATTCCTCCATTCATTTACAGATATGCTATGTGAACTAATTATAAGCCCGTCTGGTTAATAAGCTTGTCGTATATCTCGTTCATAACCGACATCATCTTAGAGTTAAGATTGTAAGCCTGCTGGAACTTCATAAGATCCATAGCTTCTTCATCAGTATCAACACCCATAACCGATAATCTCTGGTTCTGAATTGTTGTCTTCATATTATTATAGTTAGAAAGAAATGTCTTAGCCTTACTTGAATCAATTGATACATCACTGACAATACTTTCAAGGAAGTAAGCACCTGTACCACCATCAAATATCTTTTTCTTCTGAAGTGCATTAATCTGTTCAATCAGATCGCACTGTGATTCGCCGTCCCCTACATTTGACTTTGTCGCAAGCTTATCAGCATCCTCTAAAAGAGCCGAATTAACAGATACTGTTGTTGCTGTAAGAACTCCAGAACCATCCTGAACAACAAAAAGTGGTATACCTTTATTCTTAGCATCAGTTGTATCCGCATCTGATACATAGCCACTTTCAAATATGCTGTTAACTGCCTGTGCAAATGTCTGTATAAACGTATTAAGCTGTACCTGATAGAATGGTACACCCTTATAATTAATATTCTCGCCTGCCTGTGCATTAGTCTCTGTTACGATATTACCATCAATATCTGTCTTGTATGTTCCATCATCATTCTTAGCATAAGACTCAATCTCTCCATTACAGCCATCTCTTATATCTATAAGTGCTTTTAACTGTCCTCCAAGTGAGTCACTGTATATATTAAAATCAGATCCGTCATTCCACTTTATATCATAAAGTCCATCTGCATCGCTTGTATTTCTTACTTCACCTCTTGCCACAACCTCTAATGTCCTGTAACTGTAATCATTAACAAGTGACTGTCCATTAATTGTTATCTGGAATGATGTAAGACCATTCTGGATTTCTGTCTCGCTTACTGTTATATTAACTGCCTTTGAAAGCTCATCAACTAATGCATTTCTCTGGTCACGAAGATCATTAGCATCACCATAGCACGCCTCAATCTGGTTAATCTGCTTATTAAGTGCTGTTATGTTCTGTGCAAGTGTATTAATATGCTCAACAGTATCCTTTACTTCGTTATTGGCATCTGCCTGTACATTTCTTAAGTTATTAGCTAATGTATTAAAGTAATCTGTCATACTCTTGGCATTATTAATAAGCTGGTTCTTTGCAGAAGTGTCAGCTGGTGTAATTGTAAGCTGGTTAACTGCATCAAAGAAATTGCCGTATTCCTTTGAGAAACCTGAAAGAAGAAATTCATTAAGATAATCCTCAACCTGTGTCATATAATTATTCTTAGCTTCGTACTGTCCATAGTTAGCACAGTTGTTACGATATTTCTCATCATAATAAGAATCTCTTGTCTGTTTAATCTCTACAACATTAACACCTGAACCAATTGTTCCGTATGTTGAATATGTTCTTAAAGCATCTGATGCCTGTAAAAGCACGCTCTGCTTAGTATATCCATCAGTATTAATATTAGAAAGGTTGTGTGCTGTTGTTGTAATAGATGTCTGTGCCGCCTGAAGTCCTTTGTATGAGATTGATAATCCAAAAAATGTAGATGCCATATTAACTCTCCATTCTGCACCTTTATACCAGTGCATTATTTACATTGTTGTATTAAACATCAATTATAATTCAATATAATCTGTAATTAATATAATCAAGAACCAAGTGATGTAACAAGATGTTCTATCATCTCACTTACAACATTAATATATCTTGATGCCGCATTATATGCGTGCTGATATTTTATCATCTTCTCAAGTTCTTCATCTGAAGATACACCTGATGTCTGTAATCTCTGGTTATCATAACCATCAACCATTGATGTCTGGTTATTAACAAATCTTGAAAGTACCTTACCAACTGTAGCAAACTCACCTATATAATCATTATAGAATGAATTAAAGTCTGCCTTGGCATATGAATCAGGATTAAGCGATGCGAACTTTTTGCTGAATGCATCAATAAGTTCATTAGCTTTAGAAAAATCTTCCTTGCCCTGTATTGTTGATAATGGAATTCTGTCAACATGCTGTGATGCTTCAGGATTAACTAAAAGCTTACCAAGTGTATAGTCCGTCTCATAATCTGCTGTATTAAGATTATTGCGGACATAAGTCTTAGTTCCGTCTGCCGCTGTTATCTGGATATATCTTTCTGTCCCCTCTCTCTTGAACAGTTCAACACCCATAGTCATATCCTTATCCATACCGAAACCAGCCTTGTCTGTATCAAGTACAGAATACTTCATATTATCAATAGTCTCAGCTGTTGTTCCTGCCTGGTCAACATAAAGCTTCTCACCTGATGAATAACTGTAAGTTCCATCACCATTGGCAACACCTTTAACTTCCTTACCATATCTGTCATAAAGTGTTGCATTAACTGAAGCATTATATATGTACTCATCAGCCTGTAATACATTACCGTCATTATCTGTAAGCTCTTTTGTTGTTTCTATTGTCTTTTCTGGACAAAGAATATCATTAAGGGAAGTAACTATTCCATTAACAAGCTTATCAAATCCAGCTATCGCACTAAGTATTGCTGATGGTTCAATATATTTGTTGTAATATTCCTGCTTCTCGTTATATGCATCCATTGCATCATTATAAGCCTGAAGTCCGTCTGCTGTTGTAAGATCGTAATCTTCCTTCTCCGGCATAACAGGTACATCTGTATAATTAACTTCTATAGAACCTCTTGCTACTAAAAGACCTTTGAGTTCTCCCTTGTCTGTATCCTTCATATTATTAATATTAGAAAGATTAAATACATCCCTGTCATAACCTGGCCAGATTGGGATTAACAGTGCACTATTATCAACCTGTCTTGTTCCCATCTCAGTAACCTGTGCCGATGTAACAAATGGTACATTCTCAGCAGTTACAATCACCTCACCATGTTCATTCTCATAATAATCAAAATCAATATAACCACTTAATTCATCTAACGCATTATCTCTTGTATCTCTTAAATCATTAGCACGTTCACCACTTCCAGATTCAACCTTGGCTATCTCTTTATTAAGGTCATATATCTTTTGTCCAAGATTGTTAATCTTATTTACCATATTATTAATATCTGTGTTAAGAGTTACCTGATAATCCTTAAGCCCAGCATATATTGCTTCAGACCTGTCTATAAATGCTGTTGCATTCTGGATAAGTGAAGATCTTGCAATTGTACTTGTTGGATTCTTAGTAAGTTCATTAATTGCGTTATACAGATTCGTTATCTGTGTCTGGTATGTAACGCCCTGCATTTCTCCAAATAAATCTTCTACTTCTTCTACTGCCTTATACTGGCTTTCATAATATCCAAGTCTTGTATTCTCTGTTCTGTATGACTTATCTATAAAATCATTTCTTATTCTGCTTATAGCATCAACATCAACACCAAGTCCACACTTGCCTGTGCTGTTTCCTGTTCCGAACACATTAACATACGTACTGTCTGCAAATGTAATCTGCTGTCTTGTGTATCCTGTTGTATTAACATTTGACAGATTGTGTGCCGTTGTATTAAGTGCTGTCTGTGATGTTTTAAGTCCTGACGCTCCTACCATAAGCGATGCCATTCCGTTAGCCATAATTCCTCCATATCCTAAACCCAGAAAAAAATCACATTCTCAAAGAAAAATCCCAATTCATTCCTTTGAAAATGTGACCCTTAATTCCGAATAATATTACTTAATCTATATTGTGTAATAATCAGAGTCAATCCGTTTCTTCTGATTATTAGTCCGGATTATATTTATTGTTTTGCATCAAATCCTGTCGCTCCAGTAATCCCCTGTTCCTCATAAGCTGTTCTTCCATAATTGGAAGTCTGTGGATCCATAACTGAATTCCTGGCAAGATCAAGCTCAAACTGTATCATATCCATTGATTCCTTGAGAAGCAGCTTATTATTATCATTAACTGTTGTAAGCTGGTTCAAAGTTCTTTTAAGTCTGAGATATACTTCTTCTAGTGCATCGTGCTCTTTAGGCTTCTTCTCAAGTATCTGTACTATATGTTCCACTCTTATCTGCTCATATGGAAGCCTTAGTATCGAGCATATCTCTTTCACATCTTCCTGTCTTTTCTGTTCAACGGTTTCAAGTTCTTCTATTAACTTCTGTTCCTGTAGGAATATCTTTTGTAATTCATCAACATCTCCCTTAACAATTGCGGAAGTCTTATCATTGGACAAGTCCAGAAGCTTATTATATCCTGTATCCTCATTATTCAAATCATCGATTAATAGATCTATTAAACTTGCCATGCTTTAACCTCACTAAAATGTTAATGTTGAAATTCTGTCAAGTATCTTATCTGCAACATCTTCAGAACTTATATTATATGTTCCGGCCTGAATACGTGCCTTAACATCATTAACCATATCCATTCTGACATCTGATGTAGAAGCCACTGCTGACTTCGCTACCTGATACAGCTTAGCTGTATCTGAAATCTCATACTTGTCATTCTCTTTCTTATTAGTAACAGCCTTATTATTCTTAGAATAAGAACTTGTCTTATATATCTGACTTACAGCATTATAAGCATCTATACGCATACTTACCGCCTCACTTTCTATCTTCAAAGTCTTGTAAGAACCATTATCAAAGGTGTCTGTAACAAACATTCCAGCCCTTAACTGCCTTATTACAGCTCAGTTCTCTGCTTTATGATTAAGTTATCGGTAATAATCTGTTATCTCTTAACCCCATTTTATAATTAATTTAGATACAAATACAATTAGTTCTTATCAAGAAATCTCATCTTGGCATCAGCTGACGATAATCTCTTTTCCATATGTTCAACAGCGGCATTAGACTCACCATACATTGAGCCAAGATTATTTGCCATTTTATTCTTACATCTTTCACAGAAACGTCCACTTTTTATCGATGCTCCACATCTCTCACATGTAATTCCAATCGGAGAATCATCAGCTATTACAAGCCTCTCGTCTCTTATCCACTGTTCAATCTGTCTTGTGCTTACGTCACATTCCTCTGCAACCTCTGTCATTGTTGCATTATGGTGATCCTGTATGTATTCCTTAACTTCAAGATACTTTTCTTCAATCTTCTCTATGCAATTAGGGCAAAGATTACGATATGGACCTCCTATATAATTATATAATTTGCCACAGCCTCTGCAATTTCTTACTTCCATAATATTCCTCCGTTCTTGTTACCTGTAGTCAAAATCCTCTGCCAACGCAGAGTGTAACAGCATATACTTCTTTTACTCCTGCCCTCTTAAGACATTCTGCACACGCATCAATAGTTGTTCCCGTTGTATATATGTCATCTACTATTAATACTTTATTATATATTATAACATTACCAGCTATTTTAAAAGCCTTTTCAAGATTTTTAGTTCTCTGGATATCATTAAGATCTTTCATCGGGCTTGTGGCCCTTGTTCTAATCAGACTATGTTCATTGTATTCTATATTAAGCTTCTTACTAAGGCTTTCCGCTATAAGTCCTGCCTGATTATAGCCTCGTGACTTTAATTTGGATACATGAATTGGAACCGGCATAATCACATCAGGCTGCCACATATTTATTACATCACCGTACCTGCCTGATATTTCATCTGCGTATACCTCTGCATATTCACGCTTATTATGATATTTAAAATTATAGATAGATTGTTTTATCCCCTCTGAATACTCATACACACTCACTGCCTGATTAAACAAATGCTGTTTATCCGTGCAGTCCTTACAATATTCCCTGTTATCGTCCTCTAATGCTTTGCCGCATTTAAGGCATGCAGGTTCTTTAATATATGTTATATATTTAAGACACCACGGACATATATTCATCTTCCTGTTATCAATAACAGGCCTGGGATTTGAACATATCGGACACGCCGGCGGAAACAATATATCTTTCACACCCGCTGCTATCCTTTTATATATTATGTCGTATTTATTCAATATTTTTTATTTCCTTTATCCTCTCATCTAAAGACGAATATCTTCTTGTTTCAGATACATTTTCTGCCATCTGGTTAAAAATTCGTTCATCACCTATCATACATACACACTTTCTTGCCCTTGTAACAGCCGTATAAAGTATGTTTCTGTTCATAAGCATCCTTGGCCCCTGATACATCGGTATTATAACCGCAGGATATTCACTTCCCTGTGCCTTATGTACAGTTATCGCATATGCAAGTTCAAGCTCATCAAGCTGTGCAAACTCATAATCAACATATCTTCCATCTTCAAATTTGACAGTAACACTCTGATTATAATTGTTGATATCATCAATAATTCCAGTATCACCATTAAACACTCCACTGCCTTGCTCTACCGCAATGCCATAGCGGTTCTTTTTCTCCCATTCGAGCTGATAGTCATTCTTAATCTGCATAACCTTATCGCCCTCACGGAATATTGTATCGCCAACTTTCTTCTCCATTTTGCCACTGTCCGGCGGATTAAGATATTCCTGCATTACAGTGTTAAGCCTGTCAACTCCAACAGATGATTTTCTTGATGGTGTCAAAATCTGAAGTTCACTCACATCTGCATTAACATACTTTGGAAGCTTCTCACTTATAACAGTCTTCATAGCCGCAATTATTGCATCTGGTCCATTTCTATGTATAAACAGGAAATCCTTACTGTATTTATTAAGTGTCACCTTATCGCCTTTATTAATCTTATGGGCATTAGTTATAATCTCGCTCTCAGCCGCCTGCCTGAATATCTTTTCAAGCTTAACAACAGGAAAGCACTCAGATGCTATTATGTCTTTAAGAACATTTCCTGGTCCAACACTTGGAAGCTGGTCAACATCACCTACAAGTATAAGTCTTGTTCCAACTGCTACTGCTTTAAGAAGCGAATTCATAATATTAATATCAACCATTGACATCTCATCTACAATTATTACATCTGCTTCCAACGGGTTGTCTTCATTTCTGTCAAAGCTCATTCCAAGGCTTGATGTCTGATTTTTCTTGTCTTCTTTATCAGCCATAGTGCTTCCAACTATTTCAAGAAGTCTGTGAATTGTCTGTGCCTCAAAACCACACGTTTCTGTCATTCTCTTGGCAGCTCTTCCCGTCGGTGCCGCAAGCCTTATCTCAAGACCTTCCATCTCAAAATATTTAATTATCGTATTAATTGTTGTTGTCTTACCGGTTCCCGGTCCACCTGTTATTATAACAAGTCCGTTAAGTGCAGCTTTTACAACAGCTTCTTTTTGTATGTCATCAAGCACAATGCCCTCTGATCGTTCAATCCCTGCTATTCTGTTATTGACCTCGTTGATATTTTCATCGCATTTTATATCAAGTCCTGCCAATGCCCTTGCAACATTCTGTTCCATATAGAAATACATCGCAGAATACACATTTTTAGATTCCCCCTCTGTTCTTACAACAATCTTCTTATCTATAGCAAGATCCATAAGAAACTTATCATAATCACCAATGTCAATAAGCAGAAGTGATGACACCTGCCTCTTTAATTCTTCATAAGGAAGATACACGTGTCCCTGCAATGCCGCCTGATTAAGACAGTAGAACATTCCACTTCTTATTCTGAACTCCGAATCAACCTTAATTCCAACTCTGGAAGCAATCTCATCAGCCGTCTTAAAGCCTACGCCCTCAATATCATCAGCCAACCTGTACGGATTTTGTTCTATGATTGTGTAAATATCATTGCCATATCTTTTAAATATTTTATTGGCTAAATTCATCTGGATTCCATAATTCTGCAGAAACATCATCGCACGACGCATATCGTGCTTATCCGCAAGCTGGTTAGCAATGTCCATTGCTTTAGCTATGCTTATCCCTTTAATCTCTGCAAGACGTTCTGGTTCATCTTCCATAATGCGGAATGTATCATCGCCAAATGTATCTACTATACGTTCAGCCATCTTGCTGCCTATTCCTTTAACTGCACCAGAACTTAGATAACGCCTCACTGACTCCTTGTCCGCCGGCGCCTTGAATTCATAAGAAGAAATCTTAAACTGCATATAATATACTGCGTGTTTGACAAATTCGCCATTCGCAGTAATAAATTCACCTGTGTTGATATAACTTAACGTACCAACACAGGTGACATCTTCACCCTGATATATTATCTCAAATACTGTATATCCATTGTCTTCATTACGATAAATTATATTATCTATAAATCCTTCAACGTATTTAACAGACTCGTAATCCAATCTGCTTCCCTCTCTTTAATAATATATTAATATTAAAACCACATTGTGTTTAATAAAACCGTCCACTTAAAACACACTGCAATCTATAAATCCGAAGAATAATTACGCTTCATCTGTTCATATAATGTCTGGGCTATTCCAAGTCCTTTTCCATTATTAGACTCTGTAAATACTTCTGCGTAGTTCTTTATCATCTCATCGCCAAAGTAACTTCCCATTGTACTCATAGCCGAATCCGAACTGCCTGAAATAGATGCCATACTGCTGAATAAAGATGAGTCGTCGTCATCATCTGCATCTATCTTAGCCATTTTCTGCATTGACTTTAACATCTGCTCAACAAAGTAGCTTTCAAAGTCCTTGCACACGCTCATAAGTTCATCGTCTGATGCCTGTGAGAAATCTGTACTTGTAAGCTTATCACTAAGCTGTGATGAAGTTTTATCATATGTATCTGCATAACTTGTACTTATTGATGTTGAATAATCCATACCTATTCTCCCTTGTCATTACTGCAAATCATATCTATTTTATTTATCTCTTTAATGAGTTAGCCTGTTCCATCATTGTATCTGATGTTGTGATTGCCTTAGAACATAACTCATATGCTCTCTGTGCTGTAATAAGGTTAACCATCTCTGTTGCCACCTGTACATTTGACGCTTCAAGATAATTCTGCTTTAACTGACTCTTCTTAGCAACTCCGTCAGTCTCCTCATTCATTGGAACTCCTGATGCTTCAGTCTCTGCAAGATAGTTACCACCAAGCTTATCAAGACCTGATGGATTAGCGAACTGGAAAAGTCCTATCTTAACACCTATATTAGCAAGATTACCATCTTCACCTGGATACATAAGGTCACCCTCTGATGATACCTTAATATTAGCCGCATTGTAATCTGATGATAATACGATTGGCTGTCCATCTGTGCTAAGTACAGGATAACCATCTGCTGTACATAACATCATTCCTTCTGTTGCTGTTGAGAAGTAGAAATTACCATTACGTGTATATACTGTCTCACCTTCTTCATTCTGTACAGCAAATAATCCGTCACCACTAATCGCAAAATCAGTTGAGCTGTCACTTGCATTCATAGCACCCTGTGTAAAATGTGATGTAACTGACGCAACTCTTGCACCAAGTCCTACCTGTGCAGCTACCGGCTTATATTCTCCATTCGCAGATGTTGTTCTCGACTGGAGATTCTGATATAATAATGATTTAAATTCTGTTGATTCTGACTTATAACCGACCGTATTAACATTAGCCAGATTATTAGATATTGTATCTACACTTGTCTGCTGTGCCATCATTCCTGATGCAGCAGTCCATAATGATCTCATCATAATCTTATCCTCCTATGTGATTACAATTCGGAAATACTTACCATCTTGCCAAGCATTTCATCAATCGAATTAACAATCTTCTGATTACTTTCAAATTCTCTTGCTATGTTAATCATATCGACCATTTCTGATACAACATTAATATTAGATGTTTCAAGATACCCCTGATTAACACTTGCTGTTGAATCTTTAAATGTTGCACCGTCTACAGCTCTGTAAAGATTTTCTCCATATGCTTCTATGTAATTATAATCTTCAAAATCTACAATTCCAAATGTATCTACATACTGTCCGTCTGCATATATTCTTCCTGTAGAATCAACTGTAAGCTTGGATATGTCTGTTGGAAGAACGATTGGATCTCCACTCTCTCCAAGCACATAATCACCATCCTTGGTAACCAGATAGCCTTCGCTGTTCATCTGGAACGATCCATCCCTGGTATAAAGTGTTGATGTCTCACCTGCTTTGTTAGTGAATGATATAGAGAAAAAGCCATCGCCTGCAAGTGCAAAATCATAAGAACTTTCAGTATTCTTTAAAGAACCCTGATCCCAGCTTCTGTAAGTTTCTCCTATCTTTACTCCAAGACTCATCTTGCCTATATTCTGATTCATATAACCAACTGTCTCATCTTTAACCTTAATCCCATATACTGAATCAAAGCTCTGGGTAGTCATGCCCTCTTTCTTGTAACCTGTTGTTGTAGAATTTGCCAGATTATTAGATACAATGTCCAGTCTCTTCTGCTGATTCACCAATCCAGTATAAGCAGTATATAAACCTCTTACCATACCTGACCCCTTTTCTTAAATCTATTCTTCTCTGTATCCTGAAAGGAATTCAATAAACTTACCAGTTCCTATAGCAACTGCTGTCATAGGGTCTTCTGCTGTCATTGTGTTAATTCCTGTCTTAGACTCTATAAGATCTTCAAGACCTGAAAGAAGACTTCCGCCTCCTGTAAGAACAATACCTCTGTCTGCAATATCAGATGCAAGTTCTGGAGGTGTCTTTTCTAATACGCTGTGTACAGCTTCAACAATCTGTGAAGTAGCTTCTCTTAATGCTTCTTCTGTCTCTTCAGATGTAACTTCAACTGTCTTTGGAAGACCTGTAACAAGATTACGTCCTCTTACATTCATTGTAACTACTTCTGGTCTTGGATACGCTGATCCTATCTTTATCTTAATATCTTCGGCTGTTCTTTCACCGATAAGAAGGTTGTGCTTCTTTCTCATATATCTAACAAGTGCTTCATCGAAATCATCACCTGCAATCTTTATAGATGTACTAACAACAGTACCTCCAAGTGAAATAACAGCGATATCTGTAGTACCACCACCGATATCAACTATCATATTACCGCAAGGTCTTGAAATATCAATACCTGCTCCAATAGCTGCCGCAATTGGCTCTTCGATAATTGCAACTTCTCTTGCTCCTGCCTGAAGAGTTGCATCCTCAACCGCCTTCTTCTCAACTTCTGTAACTCCTGATGGAACACATACGCTTATTCTAGGCTTCTTTAACATTCTTCTACCAATTGCTTTCTGAATGAAATATTTAAGCATCTTTTCTGTTACTGTGTAATCAGAAATAACGCCCTGACGAAGAGGTCGTACAGCGACAATATTACCAGGTGTTCTACCAAGCATAAGTCTTGCTTCCTCTCCGATAGCTTTAATCTTATTAGTATCTCTGTCAAAGGCAACAACTGATGGCTCTTTTAACACAACACCCTTTCCTTTTATATATACAAGAATACTTGCAGTACCTAAATCAATACCAATATCAGTAGATAACATACTGTTCTCCTCCCTAATCTTCTATAATTATCCAATCTATTACATAATTCTGTTAAAGCACTATACATTAAATACTATAAGTACTATACATTGTAAAATGCTATACTATATTAAGTATAAAATACTATATACCAGCATCACACTTTAACTTTTCCAACAATTATATCTTGTTAATATACCTGCTATCAAAAACATTTTTCATAGCTAATCAACATTATATACATAAATACAGAATTTTAAAAGTCCTAAACGCTAAAAAAAAGAAAAAATTTTTTAAAAGCATAAAATAGCATTAGATTTGTGTTCGATATTCTTGATATAACACCGAAATAATGAAAAACTCACATTATTGACAAAACCTACATAGCAGAAAATTTACATTTGCATTCTTACAAAAAATCAAAATATGGCGGATACATTTTACTAATTCTAAAATGTATCCGCCATATATCCATTATAATTATATTAATTCCTATAATTTAACTAATTTAATCCATCCAATTATATCTTTATTAAAGATACTTCTTAAGTGCATCAACCTTATCTAACTGCTCCCAAGGAAGGTTAAGATCTGTACGTCCAAAGTGGCCATAGCTTGCTGTCTGCTTGTAGATAGGTCTTCTTAAGTCAAGCATCTTGATAATTCCGTTTGGTCTTAAATCGAAGTTCTCTCTTATGATTTCTACAATCTTCTCATCGCTTAACTTACCTGTGCCAAATGTATCAACACATATAGATGTTGGATGTGCAACACCTATAGCATATGAAAGCTGGATTTCACATCTGTCGGCGATACCTGCTGCAACTAAGTTCTTAGCTACATAACGGGCTGCGTATGCTGCCGAACGGTCAACCTTAGTGCAGTCCTTACCAGAGAAAGCTCCACCACCATGTCTTGCAGCTCCACCGTAAGTATCTACGATAATCTTTCTACCTGTAAGGCCTGAATCCCCATTTGGACCACCTATAACGAAACGTCCTGTTGGATTGATGAATATCTTAGTATCTGCATCTACCATAGCCTGGTCAACGATTGCATCGATAACATACTTCTTGATATCTTCGTGAATCTGTTCCTGTGTTACATCCGGTGCATGCTGTGACGAAACAACAATTGCATCGAGACGGATTGGCTTGTTGTTCTCATCATATTCAACAGTTACCTGTGTCTTTCCATCTGGTCTTAAGTAGCTTAATGTACCATCCTTGCGAACCTTTGTAAGCTGCTTGGAAAGCTTCTGTGCAAGTGCTGCTGAGTATGGCATATATTCTTCTGTCTCGTTAGTAGCATAACCAAACATCATACCCTGATCTCCAGCACCAAGGTCATCATCTTCCTTATCTACACCTTCCTTAGCTTCAAGTGCCTTATCAACACCCATAGCTATATCTGCTGACTGCTTATCAAGTGCAACCATAACAGCACAAGTATTACCATCAAAACCTTTTTCTGAACTATCATAACCAATCTCTACAACTGTATCACGTACAATCTGAGGAATATCAACATTTGCCTTAGTTGTAATCTCACCCATAACCATAACGAAACCTGTGTTAGTAAGTGTCTCGCAGGCTACTCTTGAATATGGATCCTGTGCATAAAGTGCATCAAGCACTGCATCTGAAATCTGGTCGCAGATTTTGTCAGGATGTCCTTCAGTTACTGATTCTGATGTAAATAATCTTTTTTCCATTCTTTGTCTTTCTCCTTCTTAATATCTAATCCTTTAGTCACTGTGATTAATATCACTTATCATCCTTGGTGTTTCCGACTTTTTAAATGTAATAGCAAAAACCGGAGCCCCCTAAGGGACCCCGATTGTTTATCTCGAAATCCTCTCATTGTTCGAATTCTCTCGCTCAGGTTGGCACCTTCCTAAAAAGGGGTTGCCGGGCTTCATAGATCCTATGTATCTCCACCGCTCTAAATAAGGGATATAATCATTATTTAATTAACTGCATATAGATACTACACAATTGATGCTAATACGTCAAGTCTAATTGACTTTTTTATATATTAAATTTATAATATTTTTATCATTTAATCGTATTATGATTACTAATATTCAAGCCATATAAGAGGATTTAACTAATGAACGAACTTACAATATTTATATTTGATGCAGAAGAAGGAATGGAACTTTCCCGTGACGTAATACTTAATGATGGTTCTGTCCTTTTGACAAAAGGAACTGTCCTTAATCTTGACCTCATTTCAAGAATTTCAGGACATCATATTCTTGAAATATCTGTATATGATAAGACTGCGGCTGATTCTGCCATAGATAATCGTACTATAAGTAGCATTTCTGCTGTAGACGAAGCTAAAGAAGCTGCCAAAGCCGCTGATGATGAGAACACCAAATACTACGAAACTGTCCGTAATTCAGAAGAATTCAAGACATTTGAAGAACATTACAATGAACATATTGACACTTTCAAAGATGACTTAAAGAAGTTAATCTCATCTGATGATGAAGTTGACACAAAATCTTTAGTCAAAAATACTATTGACATCGTTGCTGAGTCTAACAACTCATTACAGTTATTTGATATGCTTCACGCTATGCGTGACGTTGATGACCTTACATATGTCCACTCTATGAATGTCGCTTTAATCGCTTCTGTCATTGGCAAATGGATGGGCTACAATCAGGAGAAGATTAAGGTGCTTACACTCGCTGGACTTATGCACGATATTGGTAAGCTCCTTATACCTGAGAAGATTCTTAACAAGCCCGGAAATCTTACTGATAACGAATACGAAATCATGAAAAAGCACGTCAACTTAGGTTACGAGCAGGTTAAGAACAAGTTTATGCCTATGTCTGTTAAGGAAGCTATTCTTCTCCATCACGAAAAATGTGACGGAACTGGTTATCCTTTCGGACTCAAGAGCGATAAAATACCTGAAACAGCCAAGATTATTGCAATAGCTGATGTATATGATGCAATGACTTCAAGCCGTATATACAGAGCTCCTATATGTCCATTTGAGGTAGTACGCCTTATGTATGAAGACGCATTTACCAAGTTTGACCCTGTATTTGCAATACCTTTCCTTAAAAATGTAGCTTCATCTTACATTCACACTGATGTACGTCTGTCTGACGGACGTGTAGGAAAGGTCATACTTATTAATGACAGTGCACTTCACAAGCCAGTTGTGCAGGTTGATGGGGAATATATTGATCTTTCTAAGAAGAAGGATTTGAATATTACGGCACTGTTATAGAAGCGTTCCGAAAATGTCTCATCTAAGTATGAAGATATTGCCGAATTACAGATTTAACCAATTAAAGGATTGAGAAATAACTCAATTACAGTTTTGCTAATTTGTGGATTGACAACAGACGCAGCAAGGACTGCTATATTACCGCCGGGCACGTTCGCACTGCTTGCAGCCATAGCTGACACATAAGCGGTTAAAATACAGACGCTAAGTGCCGACGGCTGCAAAAGCACCCAGCTTGTAATATAGCAGTTCTTGATGCTGTTTTTATTCTTTATTTACTATCTGTTAATTGAATATATCGGACATTTTTTACAGTCTGCATAATAACCAGACTTTGGATTTTCTGTATACAATATGCTAATATTGTATACAGTTTTTTATTTAATCTCTTTATGTCTTGTTTGACTATTTTCCAAAAGCTTCTATGCCGGCGTATGTGGCGGACTCGCCTAGTTCGTCTTCTATTTGTAGGAGGCGGTTGTATTTGGCGATACGCTCGGCTCTTGATGGTGCACCTGTCTTTATCTGACCCATATTAAGAGCAACTGCCAGATCTGCTATTGTTGTATCATCTGTTTCACCTGAGCGATGGCTGGCAATTGCTGTGTAACCGTATCTATGTGCCATTTTTACTGCTTCTAATGTCTCTGATAATGTTCCAATCTGGTTAGGCTTTATAAGAATTGAATTCGCACAGCCCATCTCAATTCCTTTCTTTAATCTTACTGTATTAGTTACGAATAAATCATCTCCCACAATCTGTACTTTTTCCCCAAGTCTTTCTGTAATGCTTTTCCAGCCACTCCAATCTTCCTCATTAAGAGGGTCTTCAATTGAAATAATTGGAAATTTATTAACCAGCATTTCATAATAATTAATTAATTCTTCAGTACTCCTTTTTATTCCGCCATCGGCTGAGTTTCCAAGAGCTGCGTATTCTCTTGAAAATTCATATAATCCGCTCTCTGTATTGTAAAGTTCTGATGCCGCAGCATCCATAGCAAAATACACATCCTTACCCGGTTCATATCCTGCTGCCATAACTGCTTCCTGCAACACAGCAAACACTTCATCTGCCTTTGTTATGGCAGGTGCAAATCCGCCCTCGTCACCAACAGTTGTAACATATCCCCTCTGTGAAAGTATGTCCCTTAATGAATGAAACACTTCTGTTCCCATTCTTAAAGCTTCCCTGAAACAAGGTGCTCCTGCTGGAACTATCATATACTCCTGAAAATCGCTTCCAACGGCATGTCTTCCACCATTAATTATATTCATAAGTGGAACCGGCAATGTAGTACCAGCCACTCCTCCAAGGAAACGATACAGCGGCATATGCAGCGACTGTGCTGCAGCTCTTGCTGCCGCAATTGAAACTGCAAGTATCGAATTAGCTCCAAGCCGTGCCTTATCATGCGTTTTGTCTTCGTCAATCATCGCTTTATCAACTGAATATGTTTCTGACGAATCCATCGCAAGAACGCTGTTATTAAGCTCGACATTTATGTGATTAACTGCTTTAAGCGTACCTTTACCACCATATCGTTTAAGATTCATATCCCTGAGTTCTACCGCCTCAAACGCACCTGTTGACGCACCGCTTGGTGACTTTCCCATTCCAACTGTTCCATCTTTTAGCATAACCTGTGCCTCAACTGTCGGATTGCCCCTTGAGTCAAGAATTTCCCTGCCTATAACCTTTCTTATCTCAAGCTTTCTATGTTCCATAACCTTATGTGACCTGTTATGGCTTCCTGCTGGAATACACGGATTATCAAGATATCCTGCCGGAATTCCATCACTATAAGCACTTGCCGCTGGTGCACAGCACCTTACTGCATCCGGCTCATTCATTGGTACACCACCTGCAAAGTCAGACGAATCATAATTCATTCTACAACCTCCATTAATACAACAACTAATATTTACTAATAAAATGTGTGTCTGTCACATTTATAATTCCAGTTATATTATTGGTAGTTATGTCTGATTTATTCAATTTTCTTTTTATGTATAACGTACAAAGTGCAAATTGTAAAATACAAAGTGCAAAATATACAATATAAAGTGCGAAATATAAAATGTAAAATATAAAAATTATTTTATCTTGTCATATGTGAATATTTTTCTTTGGTTGCAAGTCCACCCCTTATGTGGCGTTCCTGCTTATTAATATCCAGTATTTTCCTGACCTTCGCTGCAAGCTGTGGGTCTATCTCCAAAAGTCTTGTCGTAACATCTTTATGTGCTGTGCTTTTGCTCACCCCAAACTGCTTAGCCGCCTTGCGCACTGTTGCATTATTGTCGATTATATAATCAGCTATATCTATAACCCTTTCTTCAATATAAGTTTTCAAATAAAAACCCCTGCATATCTGTTTGTACAGTTTATGCAGGGGTGGGGAAAATATACTATTTAATTAAAGATTCATAAGAACTTTTAGCAATCCTTCACAGCCTTTTCTTACATCTTTATATGTCGCCTCAAAATCTCCTGTATACCAAGGGTCTGCCACATCCGAACCTGAACCTGCAAATGTCATAAGCTTGTATACCTTTTCGTCAGGATCTCCACCAGATAGTCTCTGCATATTGCGGATATTCTCTGTATCCATGCCAATCAGGTAATCATACTCCTCATAATCATTAAGTGTCATCTGCACTGCTCTATGAGGAATTACAGGTATTCCCTCCGCTTTAAGCTTCGCCACGGTTCCGCTATGTGGCGGATTGCCTATTTCTTCACAGCTTGTTGCCGCCGAGTTGATGTAAAATTGATCTTCAACTCCTGCCTGTTTAACTAAATATGTCATAATGCTTTCTGCCATAGTGCTGCGGCAGATGTTGCCGTGGCAGATGAATAATATTCTTATCATATATCTAAAACCTCTCTGAATGCTTGATTTTACTGTATTTTCAGCACTTACAACAATTCTGCAATATTTCTATGATAGTGTTTTTATGCACATTTTCAGCATATTTTGGAATAACTTTGCATAACTTTTCCTTCGTTTGGGCTAAATACTGGGCTATTTTCAAATCTTTTAGCCCACAACCTTTTTCATCTCTTCTAAGGCATCCTCAAACTGTAAATGAGTATATGTATTAAGGGTAACTCCTATATCTGAATGTCCCATAATGTATTGTAATGTCTTTGGATTCATACCAGACTTTGCCATATTAGAGCAGAAGGTGTGTCTGCAAACATGAGGTGTAATACAAGGCATTTGTACTTTGTAAATACTGTTATACTTCTCACGGATATGTTGGAAATACTTTTCCCAATGTAAAGCAACCATAGGCATATCATTCTTGTCTAAGAATAAAAAACCGCTATAACCATCTATCATAGGCTCAATCTTTGGATGCTTTCTGTTCTGAATAATCCTACGAAAGCAATCTGCAACATCTTCTTTCATAGGAACATATCTCTCACCTTTTTCAGTCTTAGGTGTTAATATCTCATATTCCATGTTGCGTGTTCGTTGTAATTGATGGTCAATCTTGATTCTCTGCTTGTCAAATTCAATATCATTTACTGTCAATCCAACAAATTCAGAGACACGCAATCCAGTATTGAATAAGATGTAAATTCCATCATAGTATTTACAGAAATGCTTATCCTCTTTAATAAACCTCAAAAATTCTCTCTGCTGTTTTCTTGTGATAGCTTCTCTCGTCACACTATCATTCACAACTACTGTTGCAAGCTGGAACTCAAACGGATTCTTTCTTATCAAATCATCATCAACTGCCATTTGAAAAGCTGGTCTTACAACACCTCTGATAGAATGAATACTGCTATATCCTCTACCATCATCCTGTAATTTTATCAACCATGCTTTGGCATCTGACAATTTAATTGTATCAATTCGTTTTGTCCCAAATTCTTCTTTCTTAATTACATTGATAACAAAGTTATAATTCGCCTGTGTATTATGTTTTGCACCTCGTTTTTGACTAATATATCTCTGTACCAATTCTAATACCGTCATATCTCCACCATTAGTAGAAACTGCATCACATAATGCTTTCTCAATAACCTTCTCTTTTTCTCTAAGAGAAATATCTTTTCGTTTCCCCTTTGGGTATGGATCAGATTCAGTCAATCTCCAACTATATACCGACTTCCTCTTTCCAAATGAATCATTATATTTATAACGGTATCTTCCATCTTTATCCTGGCTCTCCCTAGTCGCTAACTTACGACCTTTGTTGTCTCTTCTAATTTCTGACAATCCGTATCTCTCCTTTCATACAGAAGAGCCTCGGTATGATACTTTTTAATATACCATAACAAAGGCTCAAAATCTATTAAAAACCTATATAATCAGCACTAAATGGCTGTCAATTTCTCATCTACAAACTTTTCAAATAACTGTCGTTTTATGCGTGGTCTTGTACCATTCCACAAAATAAAGTTGTCGTTTTCGTGTTCATCAACAATCTTTCTAATCTTCTTATCACTAAATCCAAAATATTCTGCTGCTTCTTGAACAGATAATGTATACTTCTTCCAAATTGGTATTACACAACTTGTTCTTTCTTCTTGCTCTGTCATTTCTATAAAAATCACACTCCTTTACGCTAATATGTGTTATAATAAATTAAAAAATTTTAGGGGGTATTCTGATATGAATAAAGATAATCTGATACCAGTAGAATTAGATAGCCAACTGAAAAATATTGACATAAATAAACTTAATCAAATGGTTTCTTCACAAAATTTTCATCGTCCAAACATTCAAGAACCCGTTATGGTAAAAATACCACCAAACCCAGCTCACGAAACGAATAAACTACTAAAGGAACAAAATGTACAAATAAATGAATTGCAAAACAGCTTAAATTCAATCCAATATGAAAACATTAAATTAAATGCACAAATTGTAACCTTAAATAAAACTATTGATTCTGATACCGAAAAACTTGATGAATTGAAAACTGCCAATACTAATTTAAAAACAGTTAATCAAACTCTTATAGACAATAATAAACACTATTGGAGAAATACATTTTTCATATCACTCATGGTCGGAATGATAAGTTTTATTTTAGGCATGTATTCTAATGAGATAAAATCATTATTACTATCACTTCTAAACATATTGAAATAATTCCTCCAACCAAAGCAGGATTAAACCTATAAATACCTTTCATTTCTTGCATATAATCACGCTCCTCGACACAAAAGGCAGAAGTCATTTCAACCTCTGCTACCAATTTTTACTCTTAATCAACTATTGTTTATCTGTATATTATCTGTTATCTATCTGTACTATCTCATTACTCACGATAACGATTTTTTCAAAAAATTTATTCACATAAAAGTACCTACTACCCCTATGGAAAACAAATAAAAAATAAGGATTTCTTTTTTGAGTTTTTCCGTGTCAATAGTCCCGACTTTTATGTACCGATAGAGTATCTACTACCTCTTTGCTACATTTTAATCCTATATTTTCTGCATACAAATAAGGACTAGGTTTTTTCTCCTAGTCCTCATATATACGCAAAAGCCTTATTTATTCGGTCTTTTCGCCCTTTTCTACTGTAAATTCAGTCTTTGGTTTTCTTCCCTTATTACTCTTTTTAGGTTGCTTCGATACATCATACGATAAACCTTTATCGTCATTATGGAACTCTTTTACAATAGCTTTTGCCACATCCTTACTGTCCAACTTCTGCATAATAGGAATAATATCAACCAGCTTATTTACTGCCTCATAATCAATATCTCCCCTATCAGCAATGGTATTTACAGCATTTGTAAGAGCCTGTAAAAGTTCATTCATGTAGTCTGGCTTAACAACAAACTCTCTAACTACCTGTAATAAATCCTCAATCTCATCCTTTAAATCATTGTAATGCAACTTTCTATATTCGATAGCTTCATTACAAGCATTATCAAGTTCTGCTCTATCATCATCAGATGTATTCTCACGAATAACATCAATAACATTTTCCTTGTTATCCTTAATGAATTTATCCACCCTATCCAGACTAAACTCTTCCCCATTTTCAAACAGAACAATATTGGTGTAATATGTAATAAGACAGTATTCAAACATTGGCTGTCTTAACACCTGTGCATATCCAACCTCTTTTGATACTACTGTACCTGCTACTTCCACAACAAAACTCATCTTCTGACTGAGGGATAATCCCTTTTCCAATACATATTCAACCTTTTTACCATCAAAATCATTATAATAATACTTCTTGCTTGCCATTATCTTACCTCCATAGCTTTCTTAATCAATTCAGACATTCTTGTGTCTGCCATCTCTTTTCTTGATGATGTATGTTTTTCTTCATATTTTGCTCTACTGACTGCATCCTCTTCATTTTTGATTTCAGCAATTCTATCATTTGCATAAAATATAAAGCATTTCTTCTTATACTGATCCACACAAGTTCTTTTAAGCATATGTCCGTATCCTTCACTCACAATACGTTTCACAACTTTAGGATTTCTTGTAACAATACTCTGTGGCTTTTCCTCTAAATTGAGAATATCTTTGTCAAATGTTTCCCAACAATCATCAATACTTCTGTCACTCTTTAGATTATGTTGTGCCACAAACTTACCTACAATATCTGCTACCTTATCAGTATTCTTGAAACAATACTTCGGATATGGTGAACTCTTCACGCTTACCAGACTTTTCAACTGTCCTTTATCCACCAATTCCTTAAATAATGTAGCTGATTCAAATTCAATTCTTTCTGCATTTGCCATTTTGCTATTCCTCCTTAAAATTATCGTGTGCATAACCGCACATTTTCTCGGCTTTATTAAGAAAATTTAATTTGAAAAAACATAAAAAGTTTATTCAAAAAAATCTATGCTCAAATGATTTGAACACACATTTCATCAATAAACACAAACAGACACTATCAGTTATCTATCTGGTAACTGAATAGTGTCTATCTGTTATCACCACATTTTTTATTTTTTCCACAATTATTTTTTATATATTAAGATATGCTTCAAACAATCGCTTACATGTTTACCAGACATTTCAGCGAATACATCTTATATTTCGACTTATATTTCAAACATATATAAGTAGTATTTTTCATTATTGATTATTAAAATCTTTTATATGCAAGCCCAGTCTTTAAACTAAGCCTTTAGTAAAGGACTGTATCTCAAAGCAAAAATATAATTACGCCTATATTCTGCTCCACCTTGTCAGTGCTCTGAGGGTATTTCCATCTATATAATTTTGCATATCAAATAGACATATTTTTATCGTATAAACGACTTAGGAACTCCCCTGCTTTCAGCTATTTATCAATAGCCTACCTATAGACCAACACTTATCAAACCACTAAGGCAACAATAAGCGAATTTTTGTTTTAACCTTTTGTGGACTGTGTACTTAGGCTCTCGCCATATACCAAACAATACGTTTTTTCCGAACTTTCTTCACACATTACGTCTATGATTTCTCATTCCGCTTTGGTGTATTGTTTATCGTGTTTTCCCAGCATATTCGGTGTTTATAATTTATTTCAATTAAGGGTTTCCGCATTATATCAAAACAAATATAATGTCGCTCCCGTCAGTTAATTATCTGGCATTATTAGATAATCTTTGAAGGGTGGGTCATCTAAAAACTGTTGGAGAGAGTTTTTATTATTATGAGACATAACATCTACCAAAACCCGATTTATTCTTACTGTTATTGAATATCTGCTTTTCCGCTTCTCCAACTTGCAAAAAGCCGTCTTTGACCTGCATAGTTCCATTCAAAGCACTCTGGAAAAATGCGTTCATAGCTGATTGCGTCTGTGTAAATGCGTTCTTCTTTCCGCTAAAGAAGTTGAAAATATCTATTCCTTTTGTAACTGTCTTATATGTCATAAACATTTTAATTAAAGATGCCATTCCATCATTGCCAGTTACACTTTTCAAAACAGATGCTAAAGTTTTGAGTGCTTCGGTAAATACACCGATAGTACCAGACACTAAATCATCTTGTTTCACTATATCTGTTAATACACCTAAGAAGTCTGTACCAGCAGATATTAAATCTTTAATCCAATCCGAGCTTATCACCTGTTTGCTTAACATCTGGAACTGATTATTGAACTCATTTTTCATTCCCTCAATGCTCTGGCGATAAATCTCATTTTCATTTGTTGCACTACCTAAGCTGTCCTTAGATTGCTCTATTGCTTTATCTACCGCTGACATTTCATCAACAATAGCATTAAATACTGTTATCTGTCGTTTACCAGCCGCAAGCTCACCAAAATACTGTCTTTGTTCGCTTGTTAATTCAGGGTAAACCTTTGCATAGTCAGAAAGAATATCATATGTAGAACGCAAATCTCCATTCGCATCCTCAATATTTACTCCAATCGAACCAAAGGCTTTTTCTAATTCTGCCGATAAGCCGTCAATCTCTTCTCCGTCCTCGTCTATTGCTCTCAACCTTTGTGAGATAGTAATAAGACCAGTCGAAACTTTTTCCATATTTCTAAGCTGTGTAAAACCACCTGTCAACAAACCAATAGTCTGATCAATACTGTTACCAGCTTGATTCATAGTACCAGAAACACGTTCCAAACCATCTGCAAGATTATCGAATCCAACAGGACTTTGGTTTGATACACTATTCATTTTGTCAACAATAGACATTACACTTGATTCATCAACATTAAAGCCATTTAATACTGAAATAAGTGTGCTTGCAGCATCAGAAGTCTGTGTAATTCCATCAGCAACATTTGTCATTACAAGTGCTGCATCACCCATTTCCAAACTGCTATCAAGGTCATAACCAGCCCTCTTAAATTCAGTAGCCGCTTCAATCATATCTGAACCAGTTCTACCTATTTTGTCTGCTGCTTCATATGCTTTATCAGAAAACTTTAATAAATTGTCATATGATAAATCAGCAACCTTATTGAACTCCGTCAAATTCTTATCAAGTTCACATACAGCATTTGTCATAGCCTTAATAGCCTGTATTGTCTCTTGAATAATCTTATATGCTAACTGATACTTAAACATATTAGTAAGAGCATCTTTTAAGCCATTTTTCAGATTACCAAAGAATCCAGTAGATACACTATCTGTAGCCTTAACTTGTGCTTGTATTCCTCTAAACTGTTGTTGTAACCTTGTTAGATCGGTTTTATTACTACAGTTCTGTAAATCAGCAACAATCTGTTTCAACTCTGAATCATACTGTGTGGCGGCTTCTCTATTCTGTCCCATCCATGAAATAATTCTATTAGTAAGAGTAGATGCACCCTGCATAGTTGCCATATCAGCATTTAGATTCTTCTGTTCCTGTGAAGTAACTTGATACTGTTTCTGTAAACTCTTCAAAGAAGATACCATCTCATTGTATTTTGCAATCTTTTCCTGCGGATCACTAATACTATTGATAGATTCCATTGAAGCCTTTAACTCTTCAATCTGAGTTTTTACATTATCAGGCATTTTAATAGAATTGAATTTTGCTTCAATTAAAGCGATTTCCTGTGGCATAGTCGCTAAAGTATTCTTCATAGCCTCTAACGAACTTGCATGAGTACCTTTTGCAATCTCCGCATTGAAAGTCTGATATTCGGTTCTTGCCAAACGCAAATAACTTTCTAACTGTTTAATATCATCTAAAGTGGATGCATTGATAGATAAATCATTGAACGATTTCTGATTATCAGAATTTAAAGAAATACCAGCCTTTTCAGCCTGTGTATTAAGAAGTTTCATCTGTGCAATCAATTCCTGTTTCTTACGGATAACTTGATTGTCAGATTCCATCTGTCTTTGATTAGCTTTTACTGTAGCTTCAATGTTCTGTGATAACGATTTCTGACCTTCAGACCATTTTACAATACTATGTTCTACACCATTAGCATCATACCACTTACCAACGGACTGCAATTTTAATGTAGCATTTGTTACTTCATTAAGTTCATTCCTATAAGTGAGTAATGCTTTTGTAGCCTGTCCATTATCATCTACATTGATTTTATATTTTACTAACTGACCTTTATTATTGGTGATGTCTGCAACGATTTTATTGATTTCTGCTTTAACCGCATTTGCATCTGATAAATCAAACTGAAAAGGTATTTTAACACCTGTTGCACTGATTCCAGATTTCATCTGCTGATTTATAGCATTTTGCTGTTGCTTGATTGCGGAAGTGTCAATATTGACCGTTCCCACATTGATTTTAAGATTCTTAGAAATGTCATTCAACTGCTGTTGAAGTTTGTTTTGTGATTTTGTTATATCTAAGCCACCAGTCACACGAATAGTATCGCTATCAGATAAGTTCTTTGCTATCTGTTTCAACTGCTTACTCATTCTGTTTTGTGTAGCTGTAATGTCCAATCCTAATGTAAATAGATTGTTAGCCATTTTATAAGCCTCCTTTAGTAATTGATGATTATATCAATACCAAAGTCGTTTTCTTTGTTAAAACGATACACGGCATTTTCCAGGAAGTGACCTCCTTCCCTATAGCCAAAATTTTCAATATCTTTGTGCCAACCTTTAGACACATGATACCCTTCGTTCATCAGTAGGATTGAGTTGATTTTACTATCATCCCATAAGGATTTATGAAATGCAGTATCATCATAATTGATTTTTATTTGAAGTTTATTACCAGAAGTGCTTACTCGTACCAAATCCTCCGCATATATAGAATTTCGCATGTCATAAGTTCTTTGATATATTATAGGTGAGTATAAACTATACCATCTGTCGATTTCCTCTTGTAAAATCTTCAAGAATCGCTTTGCTTCATACTTCATCTGCTTCTCTAAAGTTCTTCCATTCGGCAATGTCAGCTTCATAATATCAATATCCAAATTATTACTCATTCTCTGCTCACTCCTTTCTGTGAAATTTTAACAAATACAGGTATTGATATTTTAGCAATAATGTACATTGCTTTCTTAATTAATTTTGTGATATAGTTATAAAGGTTTATTATATCATTTTACCAATTAAGTTCTGTATATTGAGACTTACCATTGCAAAAATCTTCAATTATTTTTATCTGGTTCGTGTTTAAGTCATAATCCCCAGACAGCCATTGCGACAATTGACTTGGATAAATCCCAACTAAAGAAGCCAGATACTTTTTCTTTATGCCATAGCGTTTCAGATACTCTTTGGCTTTTAATTGTAAATCCATATCAAAAGTCTCCTTTCTTTAATGATAATTCCATGAGATCAGAAACTAAAGCACCGATAATTCGGCTATTATAAAATAAATTTCAAAAGTCTTTACTTCTTCTCCCTATATAATTTTTGTAAAAATAAAATCAGAGTACCAAAATCCCTTTATTTTCTAGGCTTTTTTGATACTCTGTTTCTTATTCAAAAATATTAAATTGCTTTTTTATCTGCTATGGTAGCAGACTTACTTTTTCTGTTATTTTTACCAACCTGTAGATCATGAAGTTTACTATGACATTCACCACTACAGGTCTTTTTGTTTCTATCCTTTATAAAATGTTTACCACACACAACACATTCTGATAATTCCTTATCTTCATTATATGCTTGCAAATATATCATCGGATTGTAAATATCTTGGACTGTAAATAACACTTCCGTATTATCTTCTTCCTCAATATCAAGTTTTATGCTGATTTTATTTTCATCAGTTTCAATCTGAATACCGCTATCCATAAATCTTGTAAAACTTCCTGCATAAGATTTAGCATCAACTATTTCCATAATCTTATTCATATTATAGAATATGTCTACTCTTTTCCTTTTACCATTCGTAATAATGGTCTTATGCTTTTTTCTTGTGATATAGAATAAACCATCTTCTTTTAATCGTCCCGACCGTTTAGCATACTTATAATGACATAATAAAGCAAATAGTAATCCAACATCATTCTGATAATATGAACCATTTTTCTTTGTCTGAAGGACTGCTCCCATATAATTCATATCAGCTTGTGTTATATCAACACTCTTTCTCTCCATCCGATTAGTAATCATCTGGTCTAATTCATCATTACCTCTAACCGCTTTTTTATAACACATTCTTGGTCTTTCCTTTAATGTTATACCTGTTTTCTGATTACGATTGAGATTGTCCACAATCACATTACCAAAACACTTCCACAAAATATCCTTACTTGTAGTATAAAAATCACCTTTATTATATTCCATATCAATTATGTAATTGACTGCAAGATTAACATTGAATATACCCTTTTTATCCGTGAAAATATCCTTAATCTCTTTGATACAGTAATAGTGAAATACATCATACTTAGCTATCATCTCTTTGGTGTCTGTGTTTTTCCTGTCTATTTCCTTTTTAATATCTTGACATAACTTCTGTTTTGCTTTCTTCCTGCTGTTCAAGACATTATATGCTTTCAAGTATCTTTCATCTGTTCTATCGACTTCAAATAATGGCTTGCTATTCTTCCCGACAGAATTATTCATCAACTGTCTGTAATCAAATTCTTCATCAGTTCCAATTTCATATCTATAATGCTTGCTACCGACTGTTTTATCAATGTATTGTGCAATTCTATCCATTGGACTATCTGTGTATTCAGCAAGATTAGATTTCTTACCTTTGGCATACTTGAAAAACTGCGGATATTTAATCTTCTGTGGTTTGAATTTTTCTCTTATGTCCTCTGGTGGAACTAAATCTTTATACAACTTCTGATATTCGCCTATGTCAAGATTCTTACCAGTCTTAGGAAAATCTATTGCATAATTTGATAAAGCACATATAACATTTATCATATCATCATACATAAGCGGATCATCTGCTAACTCAGGAACATTCCATAACTTTGTAATGGCATTACTTGATTCACCTATGATATTATTGCTAAAACCTTTAACCAAAGTGTTGTAAATTGCCTCATTCGTTATCTGCTGTGGCTCTGCTTTCTGCATATCATAATATAATGGCTCTTGTGGTAATGATTCTGCTGCTTTCAACAATGCTTTGTCGGGGCATACTAAAATCTCATCACCATCCCAGTCACATTGTAATGACTTGGAAATTAAATCATGGCAGCTTACAACTGTGTCACTCTCCATATATCCAAACCATTTATTACATTCATCAGAAGATACTAATTTTCTTCTTGGATATTCATATCTTGATAAATGAGGACTTCTAAGACATAACACCTCTTCCACATCTTCACATTCAGCATAATATTTGTTATACACATAATTCTCTGGAACTAAACCTTGCGGATTAGTGTTACCCATAAACAGATATTCACAAAAAGCATACATATCTGGTGCAACATAACTATAATAACCTCTCATTGGAAGTTTACCGCCCATATATGCTCTTTTCTTTGCTTTGAATAGACTTTGTACCTTATTCATAATATGCTTGTCGTGAATAAGGGGAGGGTAAATATCTAATGCCTTTGCAATATAATAATTGGCTCTCTCAACATTGGTATCTACTGTCTGTGATTTCTGCTCCTTAATCTCTTCGTCTGTATCATCATCTGTCACTTCATCAAGTGTTAATCCTAGTTGTGACTTCATATAATCAAAATCTGTTTTCAGCTTAGTTAAATCTTCAATGGCTGGCTTACATAATTCTGTAATATCGGTATTATATGGAAGTGTCTGTAAGAACTGATAAGAGAATGTGACCTCTTCTTTCGGAGGATTAGCATAAGAATTTATAGATAATTCCAGATTGTTTTCCTTGAACTTAGCCTTATAATGTTCCCATGATTCATACTGTTTCCACATCTTCAACTGGCTTGTTGTAATGATGTATCTTATATCTTCCTCTTCTACATCGTGCGGAGTTCCCCACGGATCAACCAAAATACTATTATGAGATACTTCATGTGTAAACAATCTAAAATCAAATGGGAACATAGCACCTTTTATATAACCGCCTCTTATCTGACAGCTTGATGGTAATTCACCTGGAATAAACATACCAGCACCATCCGTATGTTCAATAGAAATACTCTTTGTCTGATACTCTTTTGGTGTATCATTTACATAGCATTGTCCGTTATCATCTGTCCTAATATCAATACACTTAACCTTGTCTGTAACAACAGTTTCAAGACCTTCTACAACAATACAACGGTCAATGTCTATTACTGTTTGAGGTTTCACACTTGATGATAAAGATAACGCATTATATGACAAATACTTTCCTACATTCATACCACCATTAGCATTGATACTTTCAGTAGTCAATCCAACCATTAAAAATCCTTTGTGCTTTTCAAAAAAATCTTTCCTCATAAGAGTAACAGTAACATTTCTGACCTGTCCTGTTGTGGCAGTAAATAACATATATTCTTTATCGCCTATTTTGATTCCGTCTCTTAAAATCTGCCACAAGATTTCATTATGGTTGATTACCATATAAATTATTTCATCTAATAACTGATAATCGCACTTTTCACACTCTCTATCCGCTAATGCAAGTCTGACAATATCATTTTCAAATATTGCAATCTCATTTCTTTCATTCAAATACTTCTCTGATACTTCTCTGACAGATTTATTATTATGAATGGCTTCTAATAAATCTGCATTGGTTTTTTTCTTGTCATTGTAAATCTTATTCTCATTATCTGTTAATGTTTTGAATGTATTTAATTTATATATCCTTACTCTTCCTGCTTTAACGTGTCCTATAATACTCTACCACCTTTCGTAAAAATGTCTTTCTATATATAATATTCTCTGTTCTTGTTGTGATTTAGGGTAAAAAAATACCAACCATCGAATATTGATGGTTGGTGAGTAATCAGTCTTTTTTCTTTAATGAAATAAATGCTAAAGAAGCCGCTATTAAATCAGTACTCAAATTATATATGTATTTCAGCCACTTATAATTGTTAACATTTTCATACCATTGATCTCTGGATGTAATAATAAATTTAATAATAACAAATATAATCAATGCTATATTTAATCCATTTACAAACAGTTTATTTATTAATGCATTTATCTTTTTATTTGTTTTTGGTGTATACTTAACTTGTTCTAATTCAGCTTCACAAAAATCTTCATTTTCAAATTGTTTAAGCAATGTTTCACAAATATTTCTCAAATATTCCTTATTTAAAAGTTTATCAGGAATACCCACTGAATCATTTGATGTATTAAATAAAAAATACATATATGAAATATGTTTCTTGAAATATTCTTTATTTACTGTATCCATATGATAAGTATACATTTTATTAAATGTACCTTTCAATATGTATAATCCATCAGTATACTCAAGATCTTTAACAACCCCTTCACCATAAGATGTTGAATCCAATATATATTCTAATATAAATTTATAGTCATTATGTGTAAGTACATCTGCTAATGTTCTTTTTAAATTTAATCTACTTGCGAATATAGCCATAATAATTATACCAATGTAAAATCCTACGGCAAAATATACTAAAAGATAATTTTCACTAAACAAACTACAAATTCCGCAAATAATCATGCCGCAAATAAAAAATAGCATAAAAGCAATTATAACAATCTTTTTCATTGAGAAATTTATAATTTGTTTTTTTATATCATTCTTCGTCATGTTTCTTCCTTTCATATATTATTCTATTATATATCGTTATTTATCAATAAAAGTTTAACATTATTTTAAAAAATCAACCTATTAAAATTATAACATTCTAACCACCAATATTCAATTTTCAATGTACACACATTATAATTACCATCCTATACAATGGATAAATCGCTTCTGACAGACCAAATAGACACTTTTATCTGCCAGATACACAATTTACTATCTAAAACAATATCACCCGTATTTGATACCATTTTATGTTATTTAGCCCTTTTATAGTAATTTTATATTGACATTAAAATTATATCGTTATATTATGATAGTAATATATGATTACTAATGAAACAGATTATTAAATTACAAAAGATATCATACATCGCCAATTTATAAAGGAGTACAGACCGTATGCTATATTTTTTTGTATTTACAATAATCATTTTTTATTTATATATCTTATTCTTTTATTACATAATAAATATCAATTTAACTTATATATTGAATTCTGGAAATTCAAATTTTCACTTAAATGTAACAATAGTCTAAAAGTCAAGAAACGTCCTAAGAAAAAATAATTTATACACCATAGGAAGAAATGGTTCTTTCATTGGCAATTTTGCACTCGATACGCCCGATTTTTCGGACGTTAAGAATTGAAAAATAGAATTTCACTTCACAATCTGCATAAATGAAGGCTTATTGCTCATTTTTGCGATTTCGCCACTCTGATTATCAATCAACAACCCATTCTCTCTGTCCATCGTGTAAGTGCCAATTCCACTATCTTCACAAAATTTTTCAGCAAATCCAACACCACTCTGCTGTTTGTACATGGCACTCATACAGCCCATATAAAATACTGTAAATTCTCTCAAATCTTTGTTCATGTAATCCCACATCAAATCAAATACACCATCACGACCAACTGCATTGTCAAGACCTTTTTCCTTCAGAACATCCATTGTAAAGAAATAATCCTTGCAGCCCCATTTATCCTCATCATAGGTTTTATCAACCGGGAATATCTTAATCAGATTTTTCAGCTTGATACGACCAATAATACCGAATAAAGCATCTATCAGATTAAAAGAATTTTGCTTGACCTCAAATGGTGTCTGATATGTGCTGTCTAATCTATGATTTATAGCATCAATATCAATCGCATAATTGATATACTTCACACCGCATAAAGAAACTTTCATCAATTCATCCTGCGACCATTCATTTAAACTCTTGTACTTTTCAAACATACTGCTAACTATATTGTGATACTGTCTGTTCCATATATCATGTAACTTGATTGTTCTTGTAAGTCTGTTCAATTCGGCTGTGTCTTTGTTTCCTGTTGTTACTGTAAATTTATTCATATATAATATATTCTCCTTCTGAATCACATGTGGGTGGTGGAAATTATTCGTCCCACCCACAATTAAGTAATGTCTGCTTTCTTTCTCTGAATTTTTTATTTTCCTCATCCATATTATATTTTCTAGTATCAATAGACTGTTTTCGTTTAATCTCCTTTTGAATGACTTTACATACAACTTTATTCATCAAATTATCATCTTCTTCAAAATATGTATGTGCATTTACAGCTATATTATCAAACTGTAATGGATACTCCCTCTCAATCTGAGGATAGTCACTTTTCTTATTTAACCAATACAGTTTATATGGCATTAAATAAACTTCTTTCTTTTTTACAACTCCATTTTCTCTATATGACTGTCTCATTGAGATTTCATATTTTTTATCTCTGTATCTTGCAACGATATACATAATTTAATCACTCACCACGTTTCAACTTTTCCTTCAATTCTTGTCGATCTTGTCTCACAATTCTTTCTACTATTCTTGATGTGAGTTTTTGAGTTTTAGCTAACTCACATATCTCAATAGCCATATTTATAATGTATTGCTCTGCTTCTTCATTTGTAAAAAACTCTTCTAACATTTTTTCAGTTCTTCCTAATTCTGTAAAAACAGTTTCTTTCATATAGACATCGTTTTTATATAAAAACGAGAAATTATCTATGGGATGTTCGGTATTATATCTTATTATTGGCATTACCGAACACATCTGATAATAATGATTTTGCAAATGTCTTTTATTTGCTTTTGTTCCAGAATATACTTGTTTTAATTTCAACATCATTCTTGGATCTATTTTTTGTGGTCTTCCTATTTTCCTTTTTTCTTCATTATCATTATTTTGGTAACCGTTACCTAAATTATTATCCATATATTGTATATTCTCCTTCTGAAATTTACTGACCACGATTTCGTGGTCAGTGATTTCCACTTGCCAAACATGGGATAATCTCACGGTGCAATTCTGTACTGTAACAAGCGAACTTTTTCGCCCGATTGGAAGGGTTCATTTGCCAAAGTAAAAACTTTTTCCTTTGGCTCATGTTGGTTTTGGATTTCCCCCAAATTTGGTGTAAGTCCATTTTCTAAATAGGGTTTGGTAAATTTACCAAAGGGTTAGATCTGGATGAACCTTGCAAATAACTTCCGAAAGTTTCGGTAGTTAGGATGCGAATTTTTTTCGTATCCTTCACAATGACTTAGCATCAAATGGCTCTAAGTGAAACAGTTTCCACTTATGCAATCTTCTTATTCCTTGCACCGTACACCAATGCATCCGCTTTTCCTTCTACACAATCAGCAGTTACAACAACTTTCTTTACACTTGCCATATCAGGAACATCAAACATGACTTTCTGCATAGCCGATTCAATGATACTTCTAAGACCTCTCGCTCCTGTTTTCTTCTTAATAGCCATTTCAGCAATCTTCTTTAATGCTTCATCCTCAAATTCCAGCTTAACACCATCCATAGATAATAACTCCTGATACTGCTTTGTGATAGCGTTCTTAGGCTCTGTGAGAATATGTACCAAATCATCCTCTGACAGCGGATTAAGTGTTGTAATAATAGGAAGTCTACCTATCAATTCTGGCATAAGTCCATATTTCACAAGATCGTGCTGCTCAACCTTTGACAAATCGGCAACTGATTTCTTTTTATCGGCAACATTAGCACCAAATCCGATGCTGTTATGTGTCTCTTCCTTGCCGATGATTTTATCAATTCCATCAAAAGCTCCACCACAGATGAAAAGTATGTTAGATGTATCAATCTTTATTGTTTCAGCTTGCGGATGTTTCCTACTTCCTGTCACTGGCACTTCTGAAATAGTACCTTCAATGATTTTAAGTAATGCTTGCTGTACTCCCTCACCAGATACATCCCTTGTGATTGACATATTTTCGCCTTTACGACTAATCTTATCTATCTCGTCAATATAGATAATTCCTCTCTGTGCTGATTCAATGTCATAGTTAGCATTCTGTAAAAGTGTACGCAACATGGTTTCAACATCTTCGCCAACATAACCAGTCTCAGTTAAACAGGTAGCGTCAGCAATAGCGAATGGCACACCTAAGAATTTAGCAAGTGACTGTGCAAGATATGTTTTACCACTACCGGTTGAACCAATCATAAGTATGTTGGACTTCTGAATTTCTACATCAGACTTCTTACTCTGTTTCAATCTCTTATAGTGGTTATATACCGCAACTGCAAGCGTTCTCTTTGCTTCATCCTGTCCGATAACATACTGATCCAAATGTGCTTTAATCTGAGAAGGTGTAGCCAACTGCACATTATTTGTGATATTTTCCTCTTCTTCATCATTGAGTAGGTCACTTGCTATACTGATACAGCTATCACAGATATATCCATATTTACCTCTAATCAGCTTATCTACTTCATCTTTTTTACTTCCGCACATATAGCAGTATTCATTATTTTTATTTGCCATTATTAAATTCTCCTTATTCTATCAATACTCATGCATACGCTTGTTGTTTTTTCTGTGCAATTTCAGATTTCATATATTTATAGTCTCTTTTCTCTATAGACATTACAAACATTTGGATAATTGCATTTCTTAGTCTCTTCATTGTAATATTCACAAAAGTAACCATCTTCACAACTAATATCACATTCCATTTCACTATAAATTCTCATAATTTAATAATCTCCTTCCATCAAGTGAAAAATTGTAAACTTATTATTCAGATAAAAGTGGGTGCTTATTTCGGATGCCGCTAGGCAGCCGACATACCCTCTCTTTATCTAAAAGAATAATCAGTTTAATTCATGTTTTGAACCACACAAGGTACGCTCAAATTAAGTTTATATAAGATATATTCTCTGATTTACACGCTTTCTTTGTTACTTTCTTTAGCGTAGGCTTTTCACTTAGCGGAACAGCAATCTTTGATTGCGTTGTGTAGCTTAGTAGAAAAGGATGGTAGCAAAGAAAGTAAAACACCATTTTATCCTTGGGGTCAGATTCACAAAAATGACATTATACACATAAATGTGGATTTGCCCCCACAGTTTTCTTCTTGGTCTTGTCAGCTCGAATCTCCGACAGCAGATCTATCCTCTAAAATCCAGTATCTTTTATCTCTGTTGGGATTAGGTAAACCATTATCAAGGACTCTTCTCTTATCAACATAGGATTTATCATTCATGTCTGCACTATAGAATCTGCTCTTATACAAATTTTTGTAATTATCTTCCAATGCACCATTAAATGTATTGATTCCCTTATATCTCAACTTTAATCCGATTGTTTCAAATTCCTCCTTGATATACTGCTGATCTTCCACATACAATCGTTTTCCTTCTGTGGATTTTAGAAACAGAATAAATTTATCCATTTCCTCAACATTACATACCATTTCTTCTGCATTACTGGTCAGAGATTCTTCCAGAATATCTTCTAAATACCCTTTGTGTCCTAACTCTTTCATACTGGTAAACATATCGTAGTCTTGGCTGTATTTTCTGAATTTACATTCATTGACTTTAATCTGACCATATATATTTTTCTTCTTGAACACATTATAGAATATCTTGTTTTTATTCAGTTTTTCTCTCTGCTTACCATCACCGTATTTCTTGTAAAAATCCTCATAATTGGATTTATACAGTTTAACCGGTTCTAAGTGATAGTTGATCCTGTTAATGAATCCTTGTAATCCTTTTTTCTGATACAATCTAATATAGAAGTAACAAGTATCATCTTTTACAAGACTTCTTTTTCTTCCTAATGACTGTATCATTGTGTCCACATCTACAATCTCCGTGAATATGTGCTTGATTTTCCTATCCTTCAGATCAACACCGTTATCCAATACAGAAGTTGTGAACAAAATCCTCTTATCAAATGTTATTAGATCGTCAGCATATGTTTTTATGCAAGCTGGCTCCTCAATAATCTTTCCATTTGAATCTTCTTTCCAACCACACAAATCTCTTAATCGTTTCTTCTTTGTATTTCTGGAACAATAATAATCAGCTTTATCTCCGTAAATTTTGCTCATTTCAAGTATTCTGTCACCAGAATTACAAAACACAATTATCTTGCTGTCAGTTTCATTATTCAAAATATCATCTATAATTCCTGGAAGTTCTTCACTCTGGTAATAAAACAACTTCGACACATAGGAATAATCCTTATCCAACCTATAACTGTTCTTCTTTTTTACTTTGCTTGTATCTCTCAGATACTTAAAAAATGATTTTGCCGTTGCACTAACAAATACTACAACCGATTCCTTCTGCTTCATTACATAATTATAGGCAACATCCGTATAATCATTAAATCCTGCATCTGTTGTAAAATAGTGGCATTCATCAGCAATAATATAGTCATAGTGAGGTATTTTATCCCCTTGCTGTATTTTCTTCTGAAAAGCCTGGTATGTAGTCACATATATTGTTGCTTGCAACTTTTCACCCTTTACTTGTCTATATGTCTGATTTCTCAACTTACTTCTATTGCAAAGATATAAAATTCTCCTCTTCTTTGTAGCTGCATATTTTCCTAATCTTCTGATACAAAAATATGTCTTTCCGCAAGCTGTACCACAATCTAAAATCACAAATTCATTGTGCCATCTTTTATAATCTTCCCCTATAAGGTCAGATACCCATATTTTTTGCTTGCCATTTGCCATACACTCACACTCTCTTTCTATACTTCATCATAGTGTCGTGTAAAGCTGGCGAATCCTCAAAGAAGAAAACCTTTAACTTATCATCCTTCTCTGAATCCTCAACTTTTAAAATTTTAAATCCGTTATTGCATAGCCAATTTGTCATTGCTAATGATCTGACTATGTACATATTCATCTTATTAGTTCCTTTGTAAATAGTTCATTACCTCCAATTCTAATTTAATGTAGGCACACCACCAATAATAGGTAATGTGCCTGTCTATCCGTCCAATATGTATAACCATTATCTTCAATGGTATTGTAATTCCGTTCAAATTATGTAATCAGTATCTTCACTGATATATGTTTTAATAAAAGGGGAACTGTAAATCCATTCTGAATTGTAACTATTCGCTTCAATAGTTGGTTGCATCGTCTCATAGCAACAACAATCTCTGTTACTTATACATTCTCCATTGTCATATTCGTTATGCTAAGAATCTTTCATTGAGATCTTCATACAACTGTTTTGTGGCAGTCTCCATTGTCACACCATCACTAAGCTGTAAAGTCACGTCTATATCGTCATAGCAGTAACAACTTGCTTTTCCGATTGCAATGTGTAACTTATCTTCTGCGATTTTCTCATACGAAAAATCAATCGTGTCAGCAAATATGCCCGAATTGGTGTAGAACTCTAAATCTTCCTTAAACTTTTCAACTGATATTGACTCTTTTCCAGTTTCATCATGGTTTACTACTGCACTTGTAACTGATACAAGATTGTCTGTGATTGCTGTTAATAATCTGTTTGCTGTTGTTTTCCTCATAATGTATATTCTCCTTACTTCTGTATTTTTCTGTTATGCAAATAGTGTCTATCTATTGCCTATATATACATTCTCTGTTATCTATCTGCATTTTTAATTACTAAGCATTTTCAACTTATCTCGTCTTGATAACTTCTTAGGCTTCTGTTTTTCCTCTTTTTCAACGACTACATCATCTGAAAAATCCAAATCTTCTAACTCATTAGATTTAATTGCTTTCGCAGCGTTGATTCTTTCATCATGTTTCTGCTTTGCAATCTCCTTAATACTGTTAAGATGGTCAAATGGGAATGATAAACCAGATATAGCAGTAATGGTCTTGTCACTTCCATATCCTTCAAATGTTCGTCTTGGAATACCAACAATTTTAATAATATCGTCCTTGTTAATCTTCTTAGCAGAATTGATGATACCGATATACTCACACTTTCCATCTTTCTGAATTGGTGCAAAGATATTGTTCGTTGTAAGCATTTCAATAACCTTTTCTGCACTTGCTTTTTCATTTCCTAAAACAGATAACACCATACTTCCATGTGTGCTTAAAATAGTCCTCTTTTCCTGTTCGTCTACATTTCCTAACTCTGATACAGAATTGTTTGAAAGAAATGTGTTAAGCATTGTGGTACATATACTATTGATTGTCTGCTTGTTGCCACTATTGTTATCAAGAAACATAACTGAACCCATATTTTCAATTTCAAGTAATTCCTGGCAGCACTTATAACTGTTTACATGAAAATCAAAATCTTCGTCTTTATCTGGAAGTACCACGATTGCACAAATAGTCTTGTCCGTTTCCTCAACCAACATATCAATCAATGCTGTAGAAACTCCGCTACCTGTACCACCTGCACTTGAAAAAATCACATATACAATAGATTCTTCAAGAGCAGAGATTTCATCTACAATATCCATATTTTCAGCAAGTGCCTTCTCAGCCAATGCACGATTACCAGCACACCCATTGAACCCTTTTAAATGTCTGATATTCTTTGCACCTTTAATAGCTGATTCATCCTGTGTACTTGAATTGATATGAATTGTTGTATATCCTAACTTTTCAAGGCAGAAGGATATATTTGTTCCTGCACCACCTACACCAACTATTGCTACATCATTTACTAAACTTCTATTACTCATTGTCTTTTCCTCCGTTCCATTTGATTGTTGTTAATCCTTTTTGTGTGATAAAATATGTAAATTCTAAATGGTCTTTAATACCTTTCTCCATATATCCATCTTTTACTAATGTTCTTACACGCATTACCAGATTGTGCCTTGTAGTAAGTAAATCATCCTCACCATAAAATGTGTTGATTTCGTTGATTGTCATACCACACAATTCATCAAAACATTTTTCCTGTGCAAGAATCTTCATTATATTTACATCAAGCCTGTTAATAGATAAACTCACTACTTCGCACCTCCCTTCTTTTTGTTGTTCATAAGCTGATTGCAAACCTTTTTCAGTTCTTGATACTGAAGATCTGTTGCAATATCCTTGTTATTGCTCTTATCAATTACTGAAAATCTCCATTTATTTAATGGATTCTCTTTGATTTTGTAACCAATCTTACCCATTTCACATTTCAGCGTCTTAATATAATTCTCCTTGGCTTTCTGTATCTTAGGTTTCTTTATCAGCTTGTAATAATAGTTATGATACATATTACTCAATATCCTGTCTGGTCTAATTGGATGAGGTACAGGCTGTCCTTTTTTATTCTTCTTAAATGCGTGTATCTTAAATTCCCATTCATAGACCAGCAAATCATAATCTTTAGGATATTTTTCTTTGAAAGAGCTGATAAACTCTTTCTCATTCAGTTTCTTTGCATTTATCAGCTCATTAAATAAATCCGTTACCTTCTTGCTCAAATCCGCAATATAAATCTTTCCGTATGCCATAAATAAATGTCTCCTATTCGATTGAAGCCTATTTTTTAGGTTTCTTATTTTTCTTACCTCTTTTAATATTTCTCTTAACTTTTTTCATAGTGGCTTTTCGTTTTCCACTACCTTCACAAAATTTATATTCAATCGGTTTCATATTACTAAGGTTCATAATATGACATCTACTGCAAAGAGCCACACAATCATTTGTAAGCTGCTTATCTTTGCACTCATGAATCGTAAACCTGTTCATAAATACTCTGAATTTATGTGTTGCAAATGGTGCTTTATATTTCTGAACAACTCTTCTTTTTGTTTTCATTGGCACACCATGATTCTGTAAAGTTCTTATTAGTTTATCTTCTTTTTCCACAAGCACACTTTTTATTGGCATTGATTCAATATAATTTCTTACTGTTTTTTCGCTTAATCCAAATGGAACATTATTTAATCTCATCGTATCTCTACAGTTATAAAATATAAGCAAATCAAAACCGCTTAAATTTTTATCCCTGTTCTGTGCAAGACGCACTTTTAAATCCTTTGTCCTAGTCTTTGCCAATCCCAATATATCCTTTGGTACTTGTGTACCCTCAAAAATACATACGCCATTTCTATATTCCTGAATCTCCGCAATAGATAATTCACCCAATATATTTTTTGCTTCATTATAAGCCTTTAACTTCATATCATCGGAAAACCTACAATCCCCTTTTGAGAATAACTTGTTCCAACATGAAGAAAATCTCTTGAGTGTAATTTCCTCTCTGTTTTCAAATTTTGCAGCAAGATTCAAATATGTAACAACTGCTCTCTCTGCATCAATCTTTGATAATGTAAACTGCTTTGTATCTGTCATAGTGACCTCCTTAATTTTGTGCTTTACAATATGCTTTTCCTAACTCATCAATGTAATATGTGCTTGCCAGTCCATCTACAAGACCACATTTCACATATCCTTGCTTATTCATTTCCTGCAAATGTCTATAAGCTGTGCTGTACGATTTCCTTTTTGCTACTGAAATATCTTCCAATATCTGTGAAATATTGATTGCTTTTAGCGGATTGTCCACATTTTTCTCATTCAGTAACATCAAGATTTCATAATCAAACTTTGTCATTACTTTCCACACCTCCTTGTCTCTCGTCATTAAATGCTAAAAAATATATTGGCATTTCTGCCCTCTATATACTTATTCGCCTTTTGAAAATTGTTTTTTGCAAAATTTCCACACCATCAAAAATTTTTCATTAAAACATTCTCTTATCAGATTTCCATAGAATGAGAAAAATTTTTATGAAGTGTTTTGCAATCAACCCTTTCATATATAATATTCTCCACTTGTTTTTGAATTTTTTTGTTGTTTTGATTTCCGCAAAAAGAAAAACCACTACATATAGACTTAGTAATCTATATATAGTGGTTCGTTTTGAAACTATGTAACACCTATATTCAGTTTTGGTTGGCTTGACAAAATTGAGAAAATGTGATATAGAGTTTCAGCCATAGAAAACAGATTTTAAATTATGACTTAAACTTTTATCAATAATTTTTTCAAATTCTTTATCAGAAACATTTATATCAACATCACCATTTTTGATTTCATCTATAAAATCCTCAATCCAAACGTCAACATCATCTCCTTTATATATATAAGCATCATACAATTCATCTTCTACAAATGTTTTAAAAATCCCCAATATAATATTGTACTTTTCTTCCCCCACAACAGCCTTTAATTTATCAAGTAACTCACCATCTACATTGTATATCTTATAATAATCAGCTATTCGACTTTCAGTTATTGCATATTTCTCATTTTCAAAAAAATCATTTATCAATTCCTTTATGAATGAGCTTCTTGATTTTCCAGTTTTTTCAAGATATTTCATCATTCTATCATAATCTGACATATCAGCAGGTGTGTACTTTATTGTAACTGATTGTGTCTTTTCATCATACTTCTTCTGGTAATCCTTCTGTGTCAATTTAGTAACATTGCTTTTTTCTTTCATATATAAAAACCGCCTTTACTTCAAATTTCTACTTCTATTATATAAGAAGAAACACATAATCACAAATACAATTCTTTCCATAAAAACAGAAAAGTCATGACCTATTACAGCCATGACTTTTCAACAACAAAACAATTTCAATCTATAGGTAATCCTATGATTAAAAAATGTATATCAAGGGTTCATCACGCCCTTAATACCTAATGAGTATAACATACCTAGCCGATTTTTTCTATCTGCTTTTTCTTGAAAATCTGAATTGGCTTGATACATCATCAAATGTTTTTAGAACGAATTTCATATCATCCTCTGATATACTATTCTCCAACTCTTTTCTAAGTCTTTGCTTAATTTCCGCTTTGATTACTAATGATTCAATATTTGTATCTATCATAATATAACCTCTTTCTTCCTTATTATAATACTATGACGCTAACCAGCCTTTAACATTGGCTGCCTTTTGTAACTGTCCGATTCTGTTTAATACAATGCAACCTAATTCAGTAAAGAAATATTTCTTTGTCCTTCCATAATCATGTAATGTGTCTGTATCAATCTCTGTATGTAAGTTTAAATCATCAGCATTGACAATATATGTACTAATAATCACTTTATTTGTTCGTGTGTCCATTTCCATGCTGATTGACACTTCAAAATCAGAAGGATATAATACATGTTGTGTTTCCGCAAAATGTTCAGCTAACATATTGTTGATTATATCCTCTAAGGTTCTCTGAATATCAAAAGGTACTATAATATCTCTGTCAAATAAAAATCCTACTATCGTATCATTTATATCTGTGTAGTTTTTATCACTCTGTAAATGTAAATCTTCAAATCTGTATTTTGGCTGTTCCATAATCTTAATACCTTCCTCTCTCAATCTTATCCTCAATGATTCCCTTGCCTATTGTGAAAAACTGATATATTGCTAGTGGTATGAATATTAAAAGAATTTTCATTATGGCATTATCCACAATCATAGATGCGACCAAACCGCACATCCATAGGATCATTCCTATATAAAATCCATATGTAAAATTTTTCAGTTTTCTCCTATACTTCTTACGTTTTTCTTTTTCGCACTGATAACGATTCCATCTTACTATATCTTCTATAGTCGCCCCATCAATCATTCTAATACCTCTCGTTCTTTCTGATTTTTTCAAGTGCCTGTTTCTTCTTATTTATATGCTTCTTTCTAATGCGTGGTTTATACTTTCCACACTTCTGACAATATCCGTTGTGATCTGCTTCTCTTCCTTTTTTACATTGACCTTTACAGATATATGATTCGCATGGTTCAATTCTATCTCTTGCCATTGTCAATCTCCTTATTTACAAATTTTATCCACCATATCTTGTAATCTTTCTTTTGCACTCTGGATATAATATAATTCTCCACCAATTTTGATTGCTTCATTATTTTTCTGTGCTGTTACAACTTTTTGCTGATAAAGATTGATTCCTACAACCATACCATTACAAAAAGCATTTACTTCATGTGACTTATCCATGATTTCCACCTCCGTTTGTTTTCCTTTGTATATATTCATTCTCTCTATTATTATGAATTTCTTTTTCATAAATCTTAACCAGCTTATAAAATGTTGACCTTTTCAAATTCAGTATTTCCATACACTTTGTTGCTGTCATTTCTCCTAGTCTCCATTTTTCATAGTAATCTTTCCAATTATCGGGAAACTGTGCGTTTGGTCTGCCTGTTGGTCTGCCTGTCTTTAAAGAAGTTTTCTTTCCATTGATTACTGGCATAACATCCATTCCCTGTTTTTGTCTACGTCTTGTATTTTCAAGTTCCTTTTGTGCCACATAAGACAAAATCTGTAATACCAGGTCAGCAATAAATCTTTTATCAAGATTATCACCAGATTGCCTTGTGTCGAGTAATGGCATATCCAACACAACAATATCTGCTCCAATAACATTGATAATATAGTTCCACTGTTCCTTGATTTCCGTATAGTTTCTACCCAACCTATCAAGACTGACAATAACAAGCAAATCTCCCTCTCTTAAAGTTGGTGCTGTTGTTTCTGTTCCAACTAATGCGTTATATTCCATTCGATTAAATGTCTTTCCGCTTATTTTGTCACACTTAATATTTCTCTCAGATATTCCAAACTCTTTTAACTGTTCAATTTGTCGTGCAAGATTCTGTTCTTTTGTAGAAACTCTTGCATATCCCCATACTTCATTTTTCATATTACTGTCCTTTCTGTTCGTAAAACACTTGTCACTTTTCGGATATATCTGTAAATAGAATTGACACCTTTACAAATACATTTCCTTACATAATAAGTATTCTCCGTAAAATGACACCTTTATAGACAGTTTCCATTTTCGCTTGTAGCATTGTTTTTCTTCCTATATAATATAGTTGGAAGGAGTTGATTTACATTTACATTGAGATTCAGAAGCCGAACCGCTTCAAAGATTTTTTACATAAGATTTATAACCGCTTAGAAGATTTGATATTCGCTATCATTCAAAAGATACCAAAAAAGCATATACCATCTTTTCTTATGAATTGGATGGAACACTACACAAATAAAAGATTATCAGAATTACAAAGTCAGATCATCCGCAAACGCTGGCAAACAATAGAATTAGAAAAAGCTGTTGATAAAATTTATAACAAGCAGCAGGATTAAAATAAGCACCTTCAGAAAGATAAATCTCTTTCCGTTGGTGCTTTGTTTATTATAGTCCTAAGTATTCACTTGGAAGAATTGCCTTTATGTCTGATACCGAATAATCCGATACATTTCTTGTCACAATATACTCTGCTCCATAACTTTTTGCACATTCCATTTGTAAACAATCCTCAAAATCAGAGAACTCCTCATTTGCAAGACCAGATAATAATTTTGCTTTGTCTATACCCTCTACATCAAAAATCGTGCATAGGTTTGATAATATTTCTCTTCTTTCCTTTGCAGTATAATCTTTCCTTAATATAAAGAACATATTAGAAATAGAATGAGCTGCAATGCAACCTTTTATATTTCCCTCGGTACATGACGAGATTACTTTCTTTGCATCCTCAAAGAATGGTTCTCTTTCAAGAAGATAATCAAGTAATACATTGGTATCAATCAGAATTTTACCTACCATATTTATCTTCCCTGTAAGATGCTAATTCTGCATCATCATCGGTAACAGTCCCCTTTTTGCGTAACTGCTCTAATCTTGCAAAAGCATCTTTCCTTTCCTTATTAGAATCATTATATAATCCATTTACACCCTGCATAATCTGAATTACAAAGGATAACTTATCTTCTGGTATTTTTTCCAGTTCCATTATTGCACTCTGTCTTAATGCTGTCATAGGTCATACCTCCTTTAAATTTTCGGATGAAATCGTCGTTTCTTTATATGCTATTATTTTGCATTTTTGTAGCGATTTTCATAAGATAGCTCTGGTTTTAAGTCTACTTTCCACTCAATTAAATCTTGTGGCTGACATTGTAAGAGTTGGCATATATCCTCAATGGTTTTTGTTGATACATCACACATAAAATCTTTTCCATTGTGACTGTCTTTATACTCTTGCAATTTCTTTTCTATCTGCTCCATTGAATCACCACTACACGTTTTTAATTTTGTCAATGTGCTTTGTGGTATCAAGCCTTTCTGCCTTATAACATAAGTTGTTATGCCTTTATCATCCAACTTCTTCATCAATTTATTATAATTTATCATTAACATTCTCCGTTCAAATAATATACATTATCTTTCGTGTATATTATAACACTCCTTTCCCTAATTTTCAATCAGCATTAGAAGAAGTTGCTACACCTCAACCAATGCCGATTTTTCGCTTATATCATCTTATTTAATATTTTATGCACAATCTTCCATAATAACCGTTTGCCTGCTTTCTGATCCATTTGATATAAGAATATTTCCGTTATCCGCTCCATAAAATCATCTGGAAGAACCGAACCTTTGAAAAGATTGCAAGCCTCGCAAGTACATTGAAGGTTGCTTACATCATCAACTCCATTCATAGCAAGCGGTACAATATGATCCAATGTCATGTTGTCGTATGTTATCTTCCTACCACATAAAGCACATCTGCCTTTTGCAGTATTATATATCAATTCTCTTACTTCTTTAGGAAAATTGATTCTTCCCTTACTTCTGCTGAATTTATATTTTGCATTAGTTTCTACATCTTGTATGTAATATCCATGTGTTTTACTGGGTGCTTTTAATAATCTCTCTTTTGCTTTTTCCGTAGTCAAATATATTCGTGCTTCATTTACATCTTGTGTCTTTGCTACTCTTCCAGTTTCCGTCATTCTTACATAGTGCGTTCCGTTGGTAAGTACATAAGCCATATAATCAACCTCTTTTCTGTTAAGGACAGCTATATTTCAGACTGTCCTTTTAATCTGCATTGTTTCCGTTTACCGTTCATCCGGGAAACAAACTGTCGTGGCGTTCTCCCCTGCCTTTTCGGAGATTCGATTTGTAATAATCCAAATTTTGCCTTTTGAGGTATTGTAAGCACCCATAAGATACAAATCATCTGGATAATTCAAAGCATCCTCATTTGTCTGTTTATCTTTTGCGTCCATATCTCCCCAGTCTTTAACTGCAAATCTCTGTAATGCAACTGTTACCTCAACCGCAAATTTCTGTTCCGCTGCCATAAGATTATTGATTGATCTTGTTGTTACTACCTGTCCTATATTGAAAAATTTTGATGTAATCATTTTTGCTTTCCGTCCTTTCCTTATACTTCCTTATTCGTTCAATGCCTTTACTGCCTCTATCATTTTCGCATTGTGTTCATCATAGATTAAAAAGCTAACAATTCTCTTGCCTATACAAATTAAAGCCTCGTGGTTTTTATATACCTCTTCCTTTTTTCCTTGATTGACTTTTCTCATGTTTGAAAAAATACTATTGTCAAACATTTTCTGTTTATATTTTTCAATGGCCTTTTCTTTATTAAAATAAACATAATTTTTATACATTTCTTATCACCCATATCCTTATATCAAGCCAACCATACAAGCCATTTTATACAATGGATTCTTTGCAAGTTTCCGCATATACTCCGCCTTCTCTCTTGCCTTGCGTTCCATTCTATCCATGAAAGCAAGACTGTTATCCATTTCCATGTATTCCATCATTTGTGTTGGTGTAAGTGCATCATATGGAGTTTTTAAGTTTCTATCTATAATCTGGTTTCCGTCTGCTGTATTGATTATTCTAAAATTAAACATATATGTATATCCTGCCTTTCCATTTATCCTGCATATCTGCAATACTGATTATTTCTGCTACTGTTACATTCTTCCTTGATCCGCTTGAAATACTCTTCCAAACTGAATGAGTATGATCTACTCTGTAAACAAGTACATTTCCCTCTTTTTAATACTGTTGTCTCTGCTATAACAACATTATTTGTCAAGGTTAAATTCCCTCTGATAATACTTTCTAATGATTTCCGTAAATCTCTGTATGAGCTGTCAAGATAATATTTCTTTCCGTTATTTCCCTCATTGACAAAATATACAATCCTGTATGTGAAGCAATCCTCAATCATATTATTAGCAAGGCAACCTCTGTCTATATCCATCAAAATATCTGATATTGTATTCATATGCTTTACCTCAACTTCTCTTATATCGGGGAGTTTCACCCTCCCCTTTTGCCTTATGCTACTTTCTTAATCTCTGTAAAATACTGATTGATAAGTGCTGTAAGATAATCAAGTTTTCCGTGTACTGTTCCACTATCCCTTGTAGAACGGTCTACATCTAATTCAACCCATGTCTTTCCGTTGATTTCTGTATTTTTGCCTTCTGCAATTAACCAATGCAGGAACTCTCCAAACTCTTTATCTTCCCTTCCTAACTTTGTAAATGCCTTGAATGCTGCCACAAAGATATATGCACTCTTTCTGTTAAACAGTTCCCTTATCTCACTTGTAATTTCCGTTGATTCTACTAACCTTGTGAGTAAATCATTAAGATTTTCAAAATCAAGAATGGTTGCATTTTCGTTTAACCACTTGAAGCCCACCTTTGTATCTTTTCTGTACTGGTTAGGGTATTCAGATAAGATAGCCATATCTCCAATGGCTCTTTCAAAAGTTCCGTTTATTCTGTCTTTGTTGTTGCAAGAGTACATATCCTTGAAAAATCTGTTTTCCGTAATCTCTCTTATCTCTCTTGCAAACGCATCTATATATGTAAAAGCACGTTGGGCTTGATTCATCGGCTTGCAGTTATTCAGTTTGCGTACCAGTTTTGAAATTTGCGTTGTGTCGCAATTCTGATGAATTACAACCTCTAACTGATAGCCATTGAATACCTCTTTCAATTCTTCTGGTAACTGCTCGTATGTCTTATTACGAATGTCAAAATCTACATTCTCCCATACGATTTCGCCCTGCTCGTCTCGCTTTACATTTCCATCTTCATCGGTTGCCTTTATCTGATAAGTAACAATATATTCATCAAGATTCTTTGTGATTTTTGCGTTTCCATATCTGAATAATGATAATGTGCTACTTCTCTGCAATCCGTCAATTATCCACTGTCTTGTAATTCCGTTTGATGTTGTTTCCTCACCTAAAATAATAGGTGAAATATAATCATCTGTCAGAACCGATGCAATCAGTTCATTTACCATGTTTGGATTCCATTGTCCTGATAATCTCTGACATTCCTGATCTGTTCTGATTTTCTCTGCCTTCATATCCTTTAAATACTGCTCTAATGTGTATGTCTGCTTTCTAATATTCTTCATAGTGATTACCTCCTAAAATAAAATCTTTACATTTTCAAAACTTCTCATAATCTTCATATTTTCAGCATATTCAGTTGATGAAATTTCTAAAATCTGCCGTATGTCTTTAGGTGTGTACCCATCAATCAAAAGGTTTAATATATTTACCTGCTGATTAGAAAGTTTTGAAATGTACTGTTGTACCTTGTCTTGAAATTGTTCGTTGTTGTTTTTGATTACTTCCTCGAATGTGTCAAAATCGGATGCTATAAAATCCATCAGACTACATTCTTCTTCGCTGTCATTAGTTGCATCTAATGAAGTTGTAAATTGATTGATAACTCGTTTTTCTCTGTGTCTGTTTCTTATCTCTGTCTTAAATCTTTTCTTTAAGCAATCACAGAGAAAAGTATTAAAACTTGCCCCTTTATCAGAGCTATAAGAGTCGCAACACTGCCACAATGTCATATTTGCAATACTATAAAAATCGTCATAGTCTGCTTCTGTCAATGGCTCGTTAAGCCTCAAAAAGATTGACTTTGATAACTTTTTCAGTAGTCGCATATTATCTTTACAATATGGCTCTAATACTGTTAAATCTGCACTTGTCATTGTCTCACCTTCTTTCTTGTTATAATGTGGCATTACTGCCGATTGGCAAGTTGTAATTGAATACCACGGCTTGACCGCTTGCCTCATTGTGGTTACTTATCTGCTTTTTTCTTATCCTCATACCACTTAACAGAACCGCCTTTAAAGTTTGTTTTAGGCTGTAGTATGGTACTTTTACCAACTTTCTGAACTACTCCGTTTTTGGTAACTGTTGCAAATTGAATTGTCTGTGTTTTCATGCCTGCACCTCCTCAAATACTCCGCTTTTTAACATGTCTGTAAACCAACATTCAAAATCTGGATATTCTTTTTTGTCTGCCATATCTCTATATACTTCGTACATCTGCTTTTCTGTAAAAATTCTTCCTTGTAATGGTTCTTCATAAGTCATGTATTTTTTCATTGTCAATCACTCCTATTCTTTAGGGTATCGGGTGGATTGCTCCACCCTTCACCCTGCTGATTGCTTGTTATTAGTTGATTCTTAAAGACTGATACCTGCTAACTTTACTAACCTTTGCATAATCATCTTTACTAAGTAATTTCTTTACTTCATCTTTGTTGACTGTTTCACGCTCAACACTTGAAAGTGTAGCTTTGAAAATGTTACCGATAAATCTACGGATTGGCTTGCCCTTATTATCAACTGCTTCACATTCTTCTGTTTCATTAAGAAACTCCATAACCTTTGAATTTAAAGTTGTGATGTTGTCCTCTGCTTCTTCCTTGATTCTTTTCCACTCTTGAATCTGCTCCATTGCTTCATTCATTTCTTTAACTGTCATACACATAATGACTACCTCCTTAATGATGAAATTATTTTGTTGTTGTAGGTCTGTTGTCCTTGACCTTGACTACACTATACACCCATATTCGTGTACTGTCAACACCATTTTTCGTGAATACACTAAAAAAAGTGCATAAAATATCTAACAAATTTTGTGCAAAAGTACACGAATATTCGTGTTGACAAATGCACGAATAAGGGTGTATGTTTATATCAACAACAAAACATTATCAATTTTTTAAAGGAGGTTTTCATATGAGTAAAAATGTATATGAAATGGTTACAAATCGAATAATAGAACAGTTAGAAAGTGGAGTTATCCCATGGGAAAAGCCTTGGACTGGTGTAAGAGATGGAGCATACAACAGAGTAAGTAAAAAGAGTTATTCAATACTTAATCAGATGTTACTAAAACATAAAGGTGAGTATGCAACCTTTAAGCAGTGGCAAGAGTTAGGCGGTCACATCCGCAAGGGTGAAAAATCAGAAATAATTGTATTTTGGAAGATATACCCTATTGAGGAAGTACAAGAGGATGGAACAAAGACAATTAAGAATATACCACTATTAAAATATATAAATGTGTTTCATATCTCACAAGTTGACGGAGTAGAACCATTAAAGAAAGAAGAACTTCACGACATAGAGCCAATAGAAAAGGCTGAAAAGATTTTAACAGACTACTGGAATAGAGAACATATAACAGTTGAACATATAAAAGGGAATAAGGCTTTTTATAGTCCTATGCGTGACATGATACAGTTACCATTATTTGAACAGTTCAAACAGTCAGAAGAATATTATAGTACAGCTTTTCATGAATCAGTACATAGCACAATGAAAGAAACCAGGTGCAACAGAGCAGAAGAAAGAAAAAATAAACTTGTGGCTTTTGGCTCTGAGGAATACAGCAAAGAGGAACTTGTAGCAGAGATTGGAAGTGCTAACCTTATGAACATAATAGGAATTGAAACAAAGAAAAGTTTCAGAAATTCAACCGCATACATACAAAGTTGGTTAAGAGTTTTAAGAAATGACAACAAGTTTATTGTATCAGCTTCAAGCAAGGCAGAAAAAGCAGTTGAATATATTTTGAATGAAGCATAACAAACAGAATACAGAAAGACATAATAAAGGGGTGTAGCCGATGAAGTTACACCCTTATTTTTTATACTGTTTTATTGATATATTTATTGTATATAATCCCTACTTGTTTAGTATGATATAGTGTGTCGGGGGTAGCTTAAACTAAAAAAGGGGATCTGTTTTCTCCGCAACCCTATAGTTGGTTGTTCTATACAGTGACTTAAAAATTTTACCTCTCCGATATTTTTTACCCTCATATCCTTAGTAAAAAATAAATAGAAATCACACCAAATCCGCTTCATAATACACCATAGGTAAACTTAATCAGCTACGCAATTACAAAGCCAATTTGCCATCAAAACCACTTATTTTCACTAAGGATAATAGCATATAACACATGGGAGGGGGACACTTAAACCACAGTAATTTAAGCACCTATCATATACTAGGGTACTGTAAAACTATGGCAGAAATAAGTACATAGCATTCAACAATACCTTTACAAGTTTATAGAATATTCTTACCCTTTAATTCCTCGAAAATCTCATTATACATTTTTTCAATAATTTCAATCTTATATGATATTGGACTGTCATTTGACGGATTTTTCATTACATTATTCTGTCTCACATACTCCATTGTTAAATCATATGCCACCTTTTTACGTGCCTCTTCTGAACTCATAATAAATACCTCCTATTTCTGATTACATATTAAAATACGCATCTTGTAAATCTACTGGCTCCGTTCTGCGATACTCTTCATACTCATTGTTAAGTCTATCAAGTTCCGCTTTTAATTCCTTCTTCTTTGAAAATGCAAATAATCCTTGCTGTTTCAGTTCATTATTTTTAGCAGCTATAGCATCCATATGTTTTTTCAGACCTGCATTATACTTATCATATGCTTTTTCATAAGCAATCTTTTTCTTTCCCAGCTCTTTTATATAATCCAGTATCAATGCAATCATCTTATCTGCATACTCTGTCTGTACTTCTGCTAATGTGGTTTTTGTACTGTCCTTATATTTTATATCGTCAATGCTAATCAATCCCATAGTTGAAAGATTATCATATTGCTTATCATCAACAGTATTTCTAATCCATGAATTAACTATATTGCTAATTTTATCTTCCGACATTGAAGCAATCTCATCTAAATCTACACTTATATTATTACGAATCCATGTACTCAATTTTCTTGAATCAACGCACACTAAAAATATTTCGTGATAATCATTCTTGATTTTACTAATAGTGCTTTCATAGAATTTTTTTAATATATCTGTCTCACTCTTACCCTGATAATAAGCCAATACCTCTATGTAATCTTTTGCTTTTTCAAGGTTATTTAGATTACTTTTAATATTTTTCTCAATTATTCCTACAAGCATTGTTTCTTGATGAAACTCTTTAGCACCTTTCATAGTATCAACATCAAACAGTCCATATGTCATTACATCAGCATAAATATCTGGATTAAACGGACAAATCTTGTATGCCTCTACTAATACTGCCTTTTTATCATCCACCAGCTTAATATTTTTCAATATCTCCGCTGATTTATTTAAACTGTAATCAGATAATTTATCACTATCAAATATCCCTTTTTCCTGCAATTTCAAAAGATAGATAGCCATAAGTTCTGTTACAAATGTGTTAAAGGCTTCTGCTATTTCTGGATAAATTTCAGTAGCATAAAACTGGATATACTGTTGTTCTTCTCTTGAAAGTGTACTTCTGTTTAACTCTCCTATTGCTTGCTGATATTGTCTATCGGCTTCTTTTGCTTGTCTCTTTAATGTACTATATTCCATTGCAGAGAATGTTGCATGAGCTAAAAAACTATTAGAAATCAATCCATATCCAGAACCTCTAATATTAGATGCAGCAGATGAATAAATGCTATCCTGTTGTTCCATCCAGCTATTTAAAGAGAATAACATTATTTTTCGTGTACCTTCCTGCATTTTATCTCTTACTTGAATGTATTGCTTATAACCTTTGTTCTCATATATGACATCTGATTCCGTAACATCATATACACCGATTTTAGACAGCGTAGTAATGAACTTCTTACCTTCATTTTGCAAATCTACTTCAAATTTTTCATGCATATCAGTATAAGAGTTATCACCCTCTGCCATTGGTTTTTTCTTCATTGTGACTAAGAGTTTGTTCATCAATCTATCGCTGACTTTCTCAAACTCATTGCAGTAAGTAACATACTGTGCCAATTCCCCAGGGAATGAATAGCTTTCACCTAAAAAGGTTACATTGATAATGCTGTTTGTATCTCCCATAAATGAATTCTCCTCCAAATTTAATCTAATAACTCTATTATATCCCTTTTAACGAAGATATTCAATTCAAAGAATACAAAGTACACTTGTTTCATATACTAACGAAACGGAGGTGCTATGATGATTGATTATTCCCCATTTTGGAATACACTTGAAAAATCAAGTGAAAACTGGTACACGCTTACAAATAAATACCATATGTCACACAGCACACTCCATAGATTAAAGCATAATAAAGATGTATCAACAAAAACACTTAATGATTTATGTAGGATTCTTCAATGTGATATTTGCGACCTTGTAAAATATGTTCCATCTGATTCAGACCAACCATTATAAAGTAACAAATTTACTCTCATTCTTTTTTATATCAAACATCCACATATTTCCAGAATCACTTACTAAATCACTCAGCTTAGAGATTTCTTGTATTGTACGCTTTGGAAAATCTTTGAAATGTTGTTTTATATTTTTACATAATATATTTGCACACTTATTAAAATCGCAATCTGCCGGTTGATATAACATCATTGGAACTTCTTTTAAATCAATATGTCCTTTTTTTTAAGTAACCGCAAATAATTTTATCTCATTATCCTTTGTTTTTCCCGCAACTAAAAAACAAGCAATACTATTTGCTATAGCTTTCGCCCAATCCATATTCATTTTAGTAATAGCATCACACATTGCCCATATATTGCTCGCAAGATCATTCACAAACCAATTTTGATATCCAGGTCTTTCTTTATAGCATTTTAAGAAAAAATTCTGTGCTGCATAATTACCAGCAAATGCTACCGCAGTCTTGCTGTTGACTACTTCAATTTTAATATCATCATCTGAAACAAAATTACCTTCAGTATCTGTTATTCTGTTATCTGAAGCTAAATACACACCATCTTTTCCGACATACCCAAATACAACACTCATTTTTGTCTCCTTCCTTGATTACCTATAAAAATGATTCCTCTTTTATCACTTCCATGTTGCCGCCCATACAAATAGGCAAACAAACAACTTCATCTTCTCTGTCAATATAAGCAAGCACATCTTCTACAGGTACTTTTACAGTATACACAATACTTTTTGTCAATGGTAACATCTTAAATCTTGTTGCAAAAAATTTTGCCTGTTCATAATCTAATGTATAACTAACAGACTGTGTATAATCCAGATTTCCTTTATCATCTACCTCAAATTCCCCACGATATGCAACTATATAATTATCTTTAACATATTCTTTTATTATCTCATATGCTTTTTTCTGATACTCTTTACAACATCCATCATTAATAAGCTGTTTCAGTATCTCTAAGAAATCATCTCCAATACTATAAAATGAATATACATCCATAAGCATTTGCATATAATATTCTTCACAAGGAAATTCTTCTGTAATCAATTCGTGTACTAAAGAGTATGGAACTATAGAACTATCTGAATATTTTACGCACATTTTTGAAAACTCATCGTAATAATCTTTTGGGGTTAAATCAAAATCATCATTCATATCAAAAAACTTATCAATATCTTCATTAAACATATCAACTTCACTCATTACCGTAACCTCCAATACATACTTGTTATATCTTTCTCTATTTTACCATATTAGACCCATAAAAGGTAAAAAATAGGGCATATCAGATAAACTAATATCCAATATGCCCTCTGCATCAATCTGTAATTTCAATTTGCCACTTCATCATAGCTTGATAAATTTTGTCTGGTATCTTGTCCTTATGCTGTTCTGCTATATCCTTAATAAAATCTTCCTTATATTCCTTGTATCTTGTAAAAGCTGCTTCTACTGTCTCATACGCTCCCAGCTTTATATTCTTTCCTGCAAATGACATATTCGCAACATATTTCTTCTTATCCTTATCAAAATATACACCAAGCGGATAATCGCCTCGGTTCTTTTTGCCATTAGTGAATAATGAATTTATCATCTTAGGAACAAAGCAGACTGTCTCAGGGCTGTAAACTGTATTTCCTTTAATCAAAATATCCTTGTCTAATTCAAATGCTTCATCATATATTCGTATCTCAACAATATGCTGTTCATACCATAGCTTAAAATTACTATAATTCAGCCATTCCTCACATACTGTACAATCCTTATATTCTGGCTGCAATTCATGTATTGCATTACTGTAGCAACGATTCATTATCCAATGCCATCTCTTATAGGATTCTTCATTGCTATTGGTGTATAATATTCCATGATACCCTACACCATACATAACACACTTTGCGGTTTGTTTGCTCCAATTATCAGGCTTATATCGGATATCATTCATAACATTTAATATAAACTGTTCCGAATCATCACCTGTTTTCTGAAAGTGATTATTTACAATACGAAATTGTTCTTGATTTAATGGATATAAATTTCTGTAATAGCAATCTTCCTTATCATGTCCACTATGCCAAACATATACATTATTCGCCTTATCTTCATTGACAATAAATGTTTCAACAACCATTTTAGGTGCATATACATAATCCTGTTTATATGTCCACTTACCATCAATAAATACATTCTTTTTAAGGCTATATCTCAATTCACCATTGATATATGATCCTTGTAGCAGATTATATTTTCCCCAAGCCATAGTAATACACTGACCATAGTTTGACATCCATGTATCTTTATAATCCATCAATTTTACGAATATTTCATCTGTCCCCATAAGAGTAATATCAATGTCTAATGCAGATACATCAAGTATTCTCTTAGGATTTATCTCTTTGTACTGGCGATCAACTAATATTTCCAAGTTATCAGAGAATGTAAATTCCTTCTCATTCTTTTTCTTCTTGTATTCCTTGTCATACTTAGCTTCACATTCTTTACAACTTCCTCTATAATATGGATTGCCAAATTGTCCTGTTGCTAATCTAAAGTTCTGTATTGGTAATATTCTTCCACATTTCTTACATATTTTTGTTTCATCCATTGTCCTTTTACTCCTTATTCTTTGCATAAAAATAAGACAGCAGAATCAATTCATACTGTCTTTTCAGTCAATCAATATCAGTCAAGGGGTAATAGGGGGGGTAATATAACTAAGATATATATGGTATATACCCCCCACCTTTTACCTACCCTTATATTTCATCTTCAATTATTATGTAGGGATAACCATCTGATTGAATGTCAAATTGCTCTTTTAATGCCTTATTAGCTTTGACTTTCTTTAATCCATAGCAATCCATAATCTCATTTAAACAACGCTTAATCTGTGTCTCTGTGACTTCGTATCTATACTCATTACCAAGAATATAAACAACCTCTTTTTCAGTACAATATCCTTTTCTTTGAATACAATGCAAAATCACTTCTGAAATCTTCAATGTACGCTCGTCACTAGCCTTTGTAGTAGTCCTGTTGACAATCTCACCATATTCATTTTTCTTTTTCTTATATTGTGGATATAGTGAGGCGGCTACCTCAAAACCTTCAGAACGATAGAACATATCAAACGATACACCGCCAATTCTATAGCCTTTATCTTTCCAACGGATTCCATTATCTTCTATTATTTTCAACTGCTGTACTACCCATGATGGAATAGCATAAAAATTAACGTGTTTTCCTGCCCTTGTATCAGTTCCAGCACATTTAATGGCTTTATACAATAATTCCTTTGGTATCTGGTCATCATCAAGAATACGAATTAAATCGTGATATACAAGCATTTTGATATACTTGCCAATTTTATCAATCTTATTCTGACTGTAACCTTTACCAAGACATTCTGCTAATTTTTTCGTTGTAACAAAGAAGATTATTTCTCCATCGTCATTAGAAAATTTCTCGCTATAAATATTGTTTCGTGCAATAGATAACATCATAAGGAATGTATCTTTTGCATACTTGATATTTTTATCAGCCTGTGGACATAGTTCTTGAAATTTATTCAGAGTGATGTTATTTATCATCATGTCTATATTTTCTCGCTGTTCAATGCTCCATTGAGATTCCTTAATAGACAGATTATAAATATCCATTATGAATTGAATTGCTTTAAATTCAGACTTGAAATCTCCTAACATTTCAATCAACTGTTTTATGTTAAGAGTAAGATTTTCAGAACAACATCTATACTTTTGAACTCCATTTTTCGTAGTAAAGATGTTTGCAGAAGGGTTATGATCTTCATGCAGAATACAGCAAAAAGACCTCGGATTATCAATATCTATCAGCTCTGCAATATCCAGTTCTGAATAGATATAATCCCAAAATTCATTTTTTGTATCAAATTCAATCGGTTCATGTGCTAATGCTGTACGCAGATATTCAACATCATGCTCCTTAATTGCTTTGACATTTAAGTTTTCATATACAGGTTTTACCTCTGTATCAGCTTTTTCCTTTTTTTCAGCAGACTTCTTCTTTGATTTTGGCTGTGCATTTGATATATATTGCTCATATTCATCTTTCCAGTATTTATCAATAACTGCTTCTGCATTGATTCTACTGTCATAAGATGGATATAATACCTCATTCCCCTTACCACCGAAAAACAATCTATCTCTATTGAAACATACCTCATCAATTCCACCTACCGCACCCATAAGTGTAGCTTGTAATTTATCTCTGATGCTGCCATCTGTAATTACTGTATCATTGCAGAATATCATGCGGAATTTATGATGTTCTTCCTTGTGTGAAAATGTGGTGTACATAAAACATGGTACAATTCCAAGAGAAATGACCTTGTTATATGCTTCTTCTATGCACATTCCATTATCAAAATCCAAGCCAAATAACTGTTGCTGTGTCCAGTTATCAGCTTTCATACCGCCAATTAAAACTCCTGGCTTAAATGATGCTCCATGACATAAAGCATCTGCCAAATCTTCTATTGCAATTTCTGTCTCAATTAAACTTTTCTGCACCCACCCACATTGTTTTCCTTGTGGTTTCTCATTGAATCGTTTATTGAAATACATACATTTAATCTTATTGTCACTAATCATTTTCCTCCTTTTTGATAAATCAGAGGTCAAGAAATAAAGGTAAACTAAAATTCGTTCCCCTTAATAAACTACTAAATGCAGCAGTCGTGTTATTCAATTTCTCATATTGGAAACTGTGCAGAATCGCACGTTAGATATTCTTAATCTCTGATACAGACTTTCTTTTACTTCCTGCCTGTTGGGAAATATCCATACATTTATTTTCAATCGGTGTATGTCTGCCGATTACACTAAAGTATCAATTATTGCTTTCATTTCATCAAAGCTACCAAAATACTGCGATTTCTCTTTTGGTGATTGACCATTATTATAAATAGCATATCTTCCAAGCCTCGTTACACTTCCACCATAAGCAGTTTTATCAACAATATAATATTTTTTGTCTAATCCTTTTTCTTTTAATAATCGTCTTAATTTTCCACAATTAGAACGTCTTAAATGCAACAATCTATTCTTGAAATCATCCGAATTTTTCTTTCCAGATTTCTTTGTCAGATTCTTAGTTGTTTCATTTGATACCTTATACATACTTAAAATTTTCTCTCTTGTTTCTTTAGCAACAGATTGAACATTGTCCATTTTCCACCATCCAAGCCACACTTTACAGATATTAAATTCTGTAAATTTTTCTTCGACACTTCTATTACCTCTTGATAAAAAATATGCAACCTGTAATTGCTTCTCTTCTAAATCCTTAATCATTTTGAATCCTCCTTTATTTCATCTATTGCAACTCTGATATGGTTATTTACTATCTGAGATAACCTATCTATATTTAATTCTCCATATAGATTCAATAAATCACAAATATTTTCTTCTGTCAGAATTGCAATTCTATCTTTTAAATCAATCTTCTGTATCATTCTGGTTATCCCTCACAATCTCTGTAAGTCTTGAACCTGGTAATATCTTCACTATCTTATGTTCTTTTTCCATAATGGTTTTCCCATAAGGTGCTATATATCTTTTTCGTGGCTTCTTTGTTATGGTTTTAAGTGTGAATATTTCTTTCAAAAACATTGATTCATCCTCTTCAATTACATCAACCATAACTTCCTTAAAAGCAAGCAACATTTCTTTTATATCCTTCTTATAAAGACCTGTCTTATCAGCAATTCTGTTTACAATATCTCTCTGATTTACCATTATTCTATTCTCCTTCCTTTGATAGATTTTTACACGCATTATTCAGTTTTGTACCTGTTTTGATTTTCGCCTTGTATCGTGCTGGAATATTGACTATTGATTGATCCGCTACATTCTTAATCTGCTTTGATTTATATAGCTGTGGATATATGGTCATATAACCTTTTAATTTGATACTATCACCTTCAGATAAAATATCTGCTACAGTATCCAAAAATGCTGTCAGAATAATATCTGTTGTCTCTGGCAATATAACCAATCCATTCTCATTTTCAACTCTTTCAATAATTCGTCTTACAATACCAGGCTTAATAATTTCTTCTTTCAATCTGTTTTTTCCTCCAATTCTTCAAATGAAATCACTATTTCTTATACCACGTTATATAGTGGCTTAAATGTGCTTATATGGCTCATATTCAGCTTCAAATGACTTTTATGTATATTTCCTTACCATAAATTTAAGGCACTAAAATAAGCCCACATACTCATAATAAATACAAGTATATGGACTTATTTAGATGTCCTAATATTCTATTTTTCATACCGATGCTCTCTGTTCATTTGTCCTAAAAATGGGCTAAAATCCAATGCTGTATTGCTTAAACCCTAGTAAATAAAGCACTTTTAACAAGAAGTTAGTCTCCTGCCGTGGCAGATGAAAAGTATTTTTATCATATTTTCAATATCCTCCATCCTATGTACAAATATATAAGTTTCATCAATATTTTAATACAATTATATAAAGCACAATCCCAAAAGTCTATAACCAACATATTATATATCTATTAAATAAGAAAACCAGCAGCACCTCCCCAGCACCAAAACAAGCCCTTCATAAGCCAACCTTCAATGCCAGCGAAAGCCACTGCTGGTTTTCACCTATTATTTATTATATGTTTCTAAGATCCAAGTATTATAGCTACAGCCAATATCTACACATTAGTAAATCTCTTAGCATGCACATTATGCATTTCTGTCATTATCTTGCCTTATTCTTTATCTCTGTATCAATCTTTTCTACGAACTCATCAAGTCCAAGTGTTGTTGTATCCTGCTGTCCGTGAAGTCTGTATGATACTGTCTTGTTCTCCTGCTCGTTAAATCCAATAACAAGAAGATATGGAACTTTCTGGATCTGTCCCTCACGCATACGATAACCAAGCTTTTCTGCTCTGTCATCAAGTTCTACTCTTACATTTTTAGCTTCAAGAGCATCAACGATTTCGTGTGCATAATTCATAATCTCATCATTATCTGTCTTAACTGGCATTACTCTTACCTGAACTGGTGCTAACCATGTTGGAAGGTTACCCTTTGTTTCTTCAAGTATATATGCCATAAATCTGTCAAGAGAACCAAGTATAGCTCTGTGAAGTACAACTGGTGTCTTCTTCTCGCCATCCTTGTCAACATATGAAAGGTTGAACTTAGCTGGAAGACAGAAGTCTAACTGGCATGTAGATAATGTGATTTCATTACCAACAGCCGGCTTAACATTAACATCAAGCTTAGGACCGTAGAATGCAGCTTCACCGATTTCTTCTGTATATTCAATACCAAGACTGTTCATAACATCTCTTAAAGCATTTTCAGCCTTATTCCACATTTCATCATCATCGTGGTACTTAGTCTTATTTTCTGGATCTCTAAGTGAAAGAACACAACGATAATCTGTAATTCCAAAATCCTTGTATGTTGAGAATATAAGGTCAACTACCTTAGATATTTCATCTTTAATCTGCTCTGGTGTTACAAAAAGGTGGGCATCATTCTGGCAGAAATGTCTTCCTCTTTCAATACCCTTTAATGTTCCACTTGACTCATATCTGAAATCATGTGCTATCTCACCAATTCTTATAGGAAGATCCTTATATGAGTGAAGTCTGTTAGCATATATCATCATATGATGAGGGCAGTTCATTGGTCTTAATACAAATGCTTCATCATCAACTTCCATTGCCGGGAACATATTTTCCTTATAATGATCCCAGTGTCCTGATGTCTTATAAAGATTAACTGTACCAACACAAGGTGTCATAACGTGCTGATATCCAAGCTTTCTTTCTTTATCTTTAATATAGTTCTCAAGTTCCTGCCATATTATATAACCCTTTGGTAAGAACATTGGAAGACCACGTCCGATAAGGTCATCAACCATAAAGAGTTCCATATCCTTACCTATCTTTCTGTGATCTCTTTCCTTAGCTTCCTCAAGTTCCTGAAGGTGTGCTTCGAGTTCTTCTGGTGTTGGGAAACATACACCATATATTCTCTGGAGAACCTTATTATTGCTGTCGCCCTTCCAGTAAGCGCCTGAATGTCTGAGCAACTTAAAATTACGGCATAACTTAACATTATCAACGTGTGGTCCACGACAGAGATCTGTAAAATCTCCCTGCTCGTAGCAAGTTATTGTTCCATCTTCAAGGTTAGAGATAAGGTCTAACTTATATTCATCATCCTTGAACATTTCCATAGCTTCTTCTTTAGAGATTTCCTTGCGGATAATCTTCTTTCCTGACTTAGCTACCTTCTTCATTTCCTTTTCAATCTTAGGAATATCTTCATCTCTGATAACATCATCTCCAAGATCCACATCATAATAAAAACCTTCTGCTACAACTGGTCCTACCCAGAATTTAGCCTGTGGATAAAGATGCTTAATTGCCTGTGCCATTAAATGTGCACAAGAATGGTTTAATGTGCTTAACTGTTCATCTTCTTTAAAATTAACCATTATTATTAATCTCCTTTGCGTATTAGTCCGGACTTAGTTACCTGTTAAATGTGCTTTTTACCTGACATATAAAAAGCACCCACAAGGTACACTCTGCCATATACCTAAGGGTGCATTTGCACGGTTCCACCTTATTATTTCACTCTTACAGCCTGTAACGTATGCCACACGGTAACGCTTCAAGATTATATATTATAATCTCTTCTACGCACAGCTCAGGAATGGTCTTCATATAATAGTCACATAAGCTGATTTCACCACTACAGCTCTCTCTGTATGCTCCGCATATACTACTTTTTCCGTCATTGCTTTTATTTATTCAATCTGTCTGTCATTGTACCACGACACTTTATTTAAGGCAATACCTGAATTAAAATACAATTTACAAAATATAATTTATAAAATACAGCTCTTTAAATATAATTTTATAAATGTATCTCTACAATTCAAGCTTTCCCTGATTACATATTTCAATTCTTACCTTACATTCACTCATCTGCTGCCCATTAACATCCATGGTGTATTCGAGTGCTATATTAATCTTATCTTCATCCCTTTCTATATCCAGCATGCTTGTATATATAGACATCGCAAGGCCTCCATAAGGTGTGTTATAACAGCTTACAGTCTTTTTATCCTGTATGAACTCCATAATTGTTGTTATTGCACCTTTTTTACTTATCTCAACTCTGTCCTCTGATATTTTAATAAGCGTGTCAGATTTTGCACTTTCTCCATCATACACTTCTTCATAGCGTATATATTCCTTGCCTGCCCTCCTAGTGTATCTTCCAACGCTTATTATCTCAATATCTTCTGCCTCTTTATAAGCATCGCCCGCCTCTTGTGCCGACAGTCCTCTTATCTTAACATATACCTTATCATTCATATTCTCGTGTGTACTCCCTTTCTTATTCTCTGATTATTGATAAATATAATCACCCTATATCAGTAATTTCCTGATACTTACAATCTTTTTATGCTTATAATTACTGAATGTCAACAATCGCCTTATATCCATAATCTTCTGATACTTACAATTATTTTATGTTTATAATTAATTTTACATTATTTTACAGGTTATTTTACATTTACAGCTTATTTCTTATTTAAAAATTTAAGATACTTGAATCTGTACTGTACCTTTTCTCCAGACACTACCCTGTACTCATCTTCTGTCAGTACATTTTTAAGCTCATCCTTTGACTCATCCGGCACAACACCATATACTGCATCCACAAAACATAATGGTGGATATAATACGCACCACCAGTTCCTGCCTGAAGCCTCTCCTATATCTATTCTAAATGCCTCATATTCCCCTGGCGGAAATGTCATATCCCCGTAGCTTTTCATCGGAAAATAGCAATTTTCAAAATAAACGCTTACATCTTCCTTACTTCCAAGGCTCCTAAGCTTATCAACAGCAACATTCTTTATATTATCACTCTCATCACTTAAAATCTGTCTTGACTCCTCTAATGATACGGATTGTGAAAGCTTCGGACTTATATAATCAAGCACCGCTGCCTTAACAAGCATTTTATTATTCTGTGCCTCCTCAGAGTCGTCATTCGCCCTTATGTGAAATCTTATAATCTGCGAAGCTATATCTTTTTGCATAAATGCTGCATAAGTATCACTATACAATCGTATTCCTACAATTACAAGCATAATAATGCTTAATGCCAGTATAATATAAGTTGATTTTGCACTTTTTTCATTTAATTTTAACATATATACCCCCTTGTTTGCTGGTAGTTGCTGGATGGTGGTGGGAAGCGGAAATGCTTATGCTCGGATAGTGTGACGGACGGACATTGTTACATACGGACGTTGTTACATACGGACGTTGTGAGGACTTACTATATTACCGCTGAGCACGCCCCCGCTACTTGAAACCGTAGCGGACACGTAAGCGGCTAAGGAACAGCCGCTAAGTGCCGACGGTTTCAACAGTACCCCGCTTGCAATATAGTAAGTTCTCACAACTTGGTAGCGACTGAACTGCAACTTTCTTCGGATGTATGGCAGATAATATACAATATCATTGCCACTGCCGTGTAGCGACTATTCTACAATCGTCGCTTCCCACCTCCACCTAACGGCTGTCCTACAATCCACACTTCCGACAACCTGCCACCACCAGAAATAACTTTCCATTAAATTATATGGAAATTATCCCCAAAAAATAAAAAGCTATACCCACCCCTATCATTTTCATAATATGGTGAATACAGCTTTCAGTTTTCAATAAATCACAATTTTATTTAATTATATGTTAAGAAGTCTTATAATTCCCTTTTCCTGATTAGTAATATGCTGTCTTACTATAACCTTGGCTTTTTCGACATCCTTATCGGCAAGCTGCCTGATTATATCGTTATGCTCACTTATAAGTATAGAATGTGTTCTTGCATCTTTAACATATTCAAGACGATATCTGTACATCTGCTCACTAAGACTGTTGACAAGCTGGATAAGTCTCTGGTTGTCTGTCATTGAATATATAATATTATGGAATGCCACATCTGCATTAACTATAGCAACTACATCTTTAGATACAATAGCGGCTTCAAATACCCTGTTAGCTGTCTTTAATTCCTCTATATGTTCAGGTGTTACATTCTTGCAGGCAAGTGTTGTAGCAAGTTCTTCTAATGCCGAACGCACCTCAAGAACATCTCTCATATCCTTTACAGTTATATGTGCAACCTCAGCACCTTTTCTTGGAATCATAATAACAAGGCCTTCAAGCTCTAACTTTCTGATTGCTTCTCGTATAGGTGTACGGCTTACTCCAAGCTTGTTAGCAAGCTGTATCTCCATAAGTCTTTCGCCAGGTTCCATCTCTCCTGTAAGAATAGCCTGTCTTAATGTATTGAATACAACATCTCTTAATGGAAGGTATTCGTTCACATCCATTTTTAATTCGCCTTTCATTGTCTAATCCTCCGTGTGGTAATTTAATTAAATGTCTCTGTTATATATACCTGTCTTGCATCTCCCTGACGCTTTAAATATTCTTTACAATTAAGTGCTGTCTGCTCATCAGGAAATATTCCAAATACTGTAGGACCACTTCCACTCATCATAGCATTATATGCACCCTGACTTATCATGTCCTTCTTTATCTTATCTATAACCGGATACAATGGAATAGTCACATCTTCTAATACATTGCCCATACGCTCGGCAATCTTTATTACACTGCCCTCATTAATTGCCTCTATAATTCCGTCTATATCAGGATGCTTTGTGATTGCACCTGAATCCAGACTGTCATACACCATCTTAGTCGATACATTAATAGGCGGCTTTGCTACAACCATATAACAAAATGGCATAGGTGCAAGTCTTGTAAGCTTCTCTCCTATCCCTTCTGCAAGTGCAGTTCCTCTCATAATACAGTATGGAACATCAGCTCCAATCTTAACTCCCTGCTCCATAAGCTCCCTGTTAGAAAGTCCAAGATTGAACAGCTTATTGATAGCAAACATAGCAGAAGCTGCATCTGTACTTCCTCCAGCCATACCTGCTGCTATCGGTATGAACTTATTAAGGTCTACCTCTATTCCCCCCGAAAAGCCATACTCATCTTTCATAAGCTTGTATGCTTTATATATGAGATTATTCTCATTAACCGGAAGAAACTTAAGATTAATATCAATCCTTATATCGTCTTCTGGTATCTTATTAATTATAAGACGGTCATATATACCTACTGTCTGCATAACCATTCTTACATCGTGATATCCATTATCTCTCTTTCCTAACACATCAAGTCCAAGATTAATCTTGGCACGTGCCTTTAATCTAATTGAGTCCATATTCATATCTCCAATATTGTATACATACATCTATTATATAAAACAGATTGTACAAAATCAAGTACATACTTGCATTTTCATATGATTATTACTAATCACCAGAAAATATATCCTGCAGAATGAATTATATATAACTATGATGCCATTTTTATTAACAAAAATTCCCGAAACCAGAACAATCCGGCTGGCTTCGGGAACATTTATAGGGAGCACAATATTTACTTGTAATCTGATTAATTAACTGTCTGTATATTTGAAGAAACTTTTATATCTGAATCAGCCTCATTAAGAGACTTTACCTTTTCGTCTGAATTATTGCCTTCATCCTGTGTCTTTTCTATTTTAATAGTTGATTTCTTCCATATTCCTGTCCAATAGAGTATGTAGAGTATCAATGCTGATGTGGCATTACTTACAACTACCGCATACCACACACTCTCAACACCCATTCCAAGCACATTAGCACATACCCACAATGTCAGAAACCTGAATATCCATATTCTTGTCGCATCAACTGCCATTGTTATCATGGTATGTCCACAGCCCTGAAATAACCCCTGCGTTACATTATAAAATGCATTCGTCCAGCAGCATATTGCCATAATTGACAGGAACTGTGTCGCAAGAGGCACTACCTGTTCATCTGATGTGAAAAATCTTACCATTGGTTCTGCTATGAATCTTCTTGAAAGTATCATTCCACATATGAATAAGAATACAGCTCCTATTCTCAGTGCAATATGGTATGACTTATCAGTTCTTTTAATATTGCCTGCACCCATATTCTGACCGACTATTGTAGATATTGCAGAGCCTATTCCATTTGCCGGCATTGTAATAATACTGTTAATCTTATTACCAATACCATAAGCGGTTGTAGCTGTCGGACCATAGGCATTAACATTTTTAGTCATAAGAAGAAATCCGAACTGCATTGTACTTCCACCTATTGCAGTTGGCAGACCAATTTTTAATATAGCAAGAACTTTATTCTTATCAAATTTGAAGTTCTTAAAGTTAATTCTGACAAGCTGGTTATTTCCCCTAAGTACTAGAACTCCAATAATCGCACTCGGTATCTTAGCAAGCAGTGTAGCAAGTGCCGCACCACCTATTCCCCAGTTGAATATAACAAGGAATAATGGGTCAAGTATCAGATTGATAGATACCCCAAGTATATTAAGAAGCAGAGGTCTTACTGTGTCGCCCTGTGCCTGCTTGACCGAAGTAAACAGATTAATCATAAAAAGAAATGGAAGGTCTAACACTACAATTCTTATATATGTAAGTCCATATCTATATATATCACCATCAGCACCAAGCCATTTTACAAGTCCTGGTGACACAAGCCAGCATATAAATGCACATACAACCGAAAATCCAAGCGATGTTATACATATATGATTAGCCATAGAGTTCGCCTGTTTGTCTTCTTTCGCACCAAGGTACTGCGATATAAGGATAGCACCCGCTGTCGTTATGCCTGCTCCAAAGTTAATAAGAATATTCTGGAATGGTGACACAAGCGTTATAGCTGCCTGATTAGCTGTTCCTATCTTTCCAAGCCAGAACGTATCTGTAAGATTATACATTGACTGTATAAAGCTGTTAATCATAACTGGTATTGCCAATGTAAGAATTGCCCTGATAAGATTCCCGTTAAGAATCATATCTCTCTTGCCAGCACTTATTGGTCGTGCCATATTTAATCCCTTCTTTCCCAATAATCTATTGCATTTTCTCTCTTTTTTATATAATATATTAGCATAAAAAACAGTGATTTCCACTTATAAATACTATTATTTAATTAACTTTACAGAAAATGTATCCTAATTTCTTACATAAGTATTTTTATATATACTTTTTTACACTGGAGGCTTCATATGATACAGGATATGCAGAAGAATTTTGAAATCAAAAAAATTAAACGCTCGGCATTTAAAGCTAAAAAGGTTCACTCACACCCTTTTCACGAACTTTTTTATCTTGCACGTGGTGAATGTACGGCATTTATCAGCCACAATATATACAAATTCCACCACGGAGATATTGTAATCGTCCCTGCCGGAACAATCCATAAGACTGATTATACAGGAAAGGGCATGCACGAACGAATTGTAATAAGCTTTAAGCCAACCGTTACAGAATGGCTCAACAATGTTGTCGGCACGGATATCGTGTCTGATGTTATGCAGGCAGGTGTTATCTCAATACCAGAAAAACGAAGAGATTATATAGAAAGCCTTCTTGAAAAGCTCCTCTTTGAAAATGAAGGACAGGATCCTTTATCTCCCGGCTTTGTAAGTGTTGCACTCGCCGAGCTTATGCTTTTTATAACCAGGTGTAAGAATTATGAAGAAAATGTAATAAAAGAGATTGACGTTAATAACAGAATTATGCAGGAGGTTGCAACTTACATTTACAACCATTACAGCGAAAGGCTTATACTTGAAGATGTGGCGAAAAAATTCAATCTCAGCCGTTCGTATCTTTCAAAGAAATTCAAGAGCGTTACCGGCTTTGGTTTTAAAGAATATATAATAAATGTCCGCATACAACACGCCTGCGAACTTCTTCTTAACACTAACAAATCAATAACCGATATTGCATTTGAGTGTGGTTTTAATGACAGTAATTATTTCGGCGATGCTTTCAGGCGTACCAAGGGTATTTCACCTAATAAATACAGAAAAAATAAAGAACATATGTAAATAAAGCCTTACAAACAGCCGATTATATATATATAACCACGGATGGTTTTATCAGATTGCTTTTATAAGCATTTAACTATTAATTATTACAAATTGTGCGTATGCACAGAAACGGAGGAATAATATGGAATTAAACGGAGTTAATTCTTATTACACAGGCTATGCTTCAACAGCCAGCCAGACTAATAAAGACAACAAGACATCAGGAACAGCTTCTGCTAATAATTATTCAGATACTGCTGCCACTTATGAATCTTCTAAAGGCCAGACTGTTTCATCTGCTACATCAAAGTCAGCCAATCCTTCTTTAGTAGCACAGTTAAAAGCTGACTCTGACAACCGTATGCAACAGTTACAGTCACTCGTAAGCAAGATGTTTGAAAAGCAGGGAATTACAATCGGAACTGCTGATGATATGTGGAAAGTACTTGCCAGCGGTAACTTCACAGCAGATGCTGATACAATTGCCAAGGCTAAAGAAGATATTTCAGAAGACGGATATTGGGGAGTTAAACAGACATCATCAAGAATCTTTGATTTTGCAACGGCTCTTGCTGGTGATGACGAAGAAAAGATGCAAAAGATGAAAGCCGCTGTAGAAAAGGGCTTTAAGCTTGCAACCAAATCATGGGGCAAAGAACTTCCAGACATAAGCAAGAATACATACAGTGCTGTTATGGACAAGTTCGATGATTATTTTGCTTCCAAGAAGACATCCACTGACACAGAATAAATCATAACCAACACAGAATAATATTATAATAACAAAGGCAGGAAAGTAAGAACCTCTTAAGCAATAACTTAAAGTTTCTCATATTCCTGCCTTTTTATTTTCTTTAATTGATAATCTAATTCTCACTCCACGAATAGTAGAACTGTATAAGTCCTATTCTTGAACTTGTATCGGTCTTTTCATTGATAGCTGAAATGTGCCTGTACAATGCAGACCTTGACATACACAGCGTGCTGGCAAGTTCGGATACATTTCCGTCCGACTCTGTTAATACCTGAAGAACCTCTTTTTCCCGCTCTGTAAGTGAATATGCCTGAACAAATCTTTCTAATTTATAATTTACAGCAGGTTCAGTACTAACCGGCTCTTTAACACTAATTACAAGCTGTGTAGAATAAGCATAAATAGCAACGCTTATTAATGCAAATAAAACAAGTGCGACAACGCTTATTATCATTGTGTTTGCACTTGATAAAAGCAGTACTGATGTAAAGCTTGTTATAACTGCTCCTGCATTATTGACTGCCCTGCCCATTCCAGCCCATAATTCTGGAATATCTGTATTGTATGAGAACTGAATAAACATTGTTGTAAAGTATACAACGAAAAATCCAGCCGACATATAAAATGCAACAAGTCCTATCATAAACGGACCACCAAGTTCTATTACTGCCACACACATAACTGAAAGAAGTGTGACACAATACATAATAATATTAATAAACGCTCCTTTATTAATTCCAAACACATATCCTGCAATAAGACCGCTTACAGCAAGGATAACTCTTGGTGTTTGTCCAATATCAACACTTCCTTCCGCGTGTACAAGTGTTACGGCATTATCAAGTGTTGAAAATATACAAGTCATAAGTGCAACTATAATAATAAGCGTTATCCCTGCCGTTTTCTCATTCTTATAGACAATATACGAAGCTCTGCCATCAGCTGCTCTGACCCTATTAGCAGCCATACTGTCAGTTCCAAAGCCGTAATACACAAGCACTATAAGTCCCACGCACAGCATTATACTTTCAGCTAAGTCATTATTAACGATATTATTAGCAATAAACTGTATAAGCACTCCAAGTGCATATGCAATTCCTATCGCATAGGATACTGGCATAGAATAGTTGCTTATATTAACTGCAAGGGAATAGTGCACAGCACTTCCTACAATTCCCATTATCGCAAAGAATACACAACCGCTTATGAATATTGAGACATAAGAGCTGTGTGTACCCATAACTGCTATACATATTATGCCAGTTATTACTACACATACTTTAAATATGTGCAGTAACAGCATATTATTATTCTTTCTGTATACACGCTTTAACAACGGATACATAAGAAATCCGGCAACACTTACACCCAGAATATAATTCTGTGCATTTACTACTCCATTCGAATTTATAACATATAACATCATATTATCATACATATATTCTGTACCAAGGAATACATAATTAAATAATGCAATAATGATAATGTTAATCATTGGTACTTTATTCTTCATATTAATCTCCATTTCTAATTCACGCAATCCTTATGAATACATCCGAAGTTTCGAAGAAACTTCTAAGTGACTACGAAGTAGTCATATTATACCA